>OGNA01000565.1_pt1 | contig 14508 bp, 4 predicted proteins | sample 1573411 | NCBI WGS metagenome assembly OGNA01 (sample SAMEA2581899, study PRJEB24529) | metagenome | biome: Human gut stool | place: China | collected 2011 | reverse complement strand
AATGATACGGCCGACCGCCGTAATCCTCATCCCTTAACCAGCCTGTCTTAGCATAACCCGTTTCATTAAAGGCCCACCATTTTCCGTTGATATGCTCCCAGTGATATGCACCAGTACGATCGGCCATTGGCCATGTACCGTCACTAAAGCGGAGCCACCAGCCTTTGGCGTCTTTCATCCAATGGCTGTAGCCATCGTTCACGGTCTGATTGGCTGTGCCGGTGATGACGCCCTGTTCCACATTCCTGTAGCCCTTCTGACTGTCTTTCGTAACCTTGTTGGACGGATCCGGGGTTACTTTAACACTACTTTCGTTCGGATCATCATAATCGGAGTTGTCCCCGTCTGAACTGGAGCTGCCATTGGAATTACCATTATTGGAGCCATTGTTGCCGGAATTATTTCCAGAGTTGTTGTTGGAGTTACTGTCAGACGAATCTGCAGTCAGAGTCACGATCACAGGAATCTGAATATCCTCGTAATTCTTAGTCTCCACCTTCACGACAACCTGGGCAGTCTTGCCAACCATGTTTTTAGAACTGCCTTTCAGACGAAGTACCAGATTCATGCCATCCACTGCCGCACTATCTAAGATCTGTCCTTCATCGGAAATGATCTGCGCCGTGATACTCCCAATGGTTCCGCAGTTCTCCGGAAATCCTGGCAATGCCACCTGTCTCTCGCCAGTCTCTTTGTAGCTGTATGATTCTGACATAGCAGATACGGTTGGAGCAGCTGCTTTCTGCACAGTCACAGCAACTGTTTTCGTTTCGTCGTTGAAATTCGCCATGGACGCTTTCACATATACCAGATATGTTCCCGCATCGGTAAAGCCCGGGATCTCACTCTGGTAATTGACACCGTCTTTGGAGTAGGTAAATGTTGCGTCTGGGCTTACCTTTTCAAGGCCAGTTTCCACAGAAGCATTGATCTTCGGCTGCTGCTCGGTGCCGTTGTAGGTGAGCAGGTCTGCCGATACCGTCATGGACGCGAAATCACGGGGCTTGATCGTTCCTTTCTGTGATATCGTCTGTTCTGTCAGCTCATAATTCTTTGCCTGATCACCTGCTAACGAGCTGATCGTCGCATCTATATCGTGCTCTCCAACATCTGCACTCTGATACGCCCAATCAATCTGGTCTGCACGAACATCCTGAAGCTCAGGAGTTTTATGATTGTCGTCGCAAAGCTGAATTGCCAGCCCCTGCTCCTCTGTAATATCCGTAGTCCCATCATAGACTTTATCGAAGGAATCTCCTGTTATCTGTGCTTTTAATTTACACTTGTTGATTGTAAAAGCAGCCGTTTTCAGGGAACCATCGTAATTTCCCTTTCCCAACAGATAAACGATATACGTTCCAGCGTCCTCTAATTTTGTAACTGATTGATTATTATCTTCCTTTTTCCAAAAAGAAATTTCATAATCAATACCTTCTGTTAATTCACTTCCTAATGTGCCTTTCCAATTTTCAAGCACCTTAATCTTCGGATTCTGTGGTTTATTATTATAAACACTTGAATCAATCGCTACTTCTACGCTTTCCGTAAAACTTCGCTGAGTAATATGCGTTGTATTATTGGAACAAAATACTTTCGACTTATAATTATCTGTTATCACCTTTACAAATACATACTGGCCAGACTCATTTACATTTACAATCTTAGGGCACTCTGACTGCCACTGATCTGGTAAATTACTACTTTTCGATGTTGCGGCCAGTTGATATTTATACTCCGCATCCTTTGGTATACGAGTCGATGTAATTGTAGCTGCCGGATATCCCTCAGTGCCATTATATACACCACTAACAGCATCTACATTCACTGTCCATGTATTAGGAAAATCTGCTTTATCAACAGTCAATGTTATCTCAACCGGAGTACCTTCTTGATAAATTCCACTTGCCAGTGTCTTAACTTTAATTTTAAAAACACCAGCTTTATTTACCGTCAGCAAACCTTTTGACTCGTCAATCGTTCCTTCACCTTTAGATTCACTTCCTGTATATTCAACAAGTTCATATTGCAACTCTCCGGCTTTAGCCGGTTTAGTAATCTGCGCACACTGTGGAACATCGATCGACATATTCTCGCTATATTCTTTGCTTATGTTTGCGGAATACCCCGTAATTGTATCCGGCGTCTGCTTTGCAGAATCCGGCACACTTCCAGTTCCACTAATTGTACCAGTATTTTCAATTGTTCCATTTCCTTCAAAATTACCATTTGCAATAAGCTCTCCTCTATTTATCAGCTTACCTTTATCTCCAATTTTTATTCCTCCAGTTTCTAATATTCCTCCTTCTACTGTCATTATAGTATCTTCTACTATTTCAAGAATATTTACATTCATGCTCCCACCTTTAATCGTCAGGTTGCCTTTTGTACTAAGTCCCGTATGACCAGTCGGAGATTTGATGTTAATTGTACCACCAGAAAGTGTAAAATTAGAATTTGGCTCATGGTCCACTGCTACCTTGTTTTCTCCAGTAATCTCAAAATTGCCATCAGACATATTAACTGTTCCAGTTGCATATAAACCATACTTTCCTTTTCCTTTTGCAGTAACTGATCCTCCATTAATATTTAAGGTTCCATTTTTAGTTACACAAATCGCTCCAGACGCATCATTAAATTCACCCGTAGCTTCCATAACCGCTACAACATTTCCACTTTGTACTGTTAAATTTGCTTCAACCTTTATCCCGCAGGATCCATCACCTCTACCTGATGTTTGATTGCCATTAGCAGTTAGAGATGCATTTCCAGTTCCTGCAACAATTGTTGCGTGGGTTCCCCCGCCAATAATGTAAAGTCCTATTCCACCACAAGTCGTTCCCTTCCCATCCAGCTGATTATTACCTTTTAACACTATTTCCCAGTCTCCATTAGGTATAATAATATTACTTGCTGAAGTATCATTTAGTATTAAGCGAAATTGATACTGGCCATCAGTTCCCGTTCCCAAATATTCAACCTGTATATTTGTCTGTTCCTTTATTCTATCAAAAACACCATTAAGACTTGAAAAATTCACCCCATCAAAATTAAGCGTTCTGGGTTCCTGTTCAGGAGCAGGGCTCACACGTAACACCGGCAATTCATTCGCTGTCACCGCTGCCTGGTCTCCCGCCACGGACACTTCCACCACCAGCGCATCCACGCCCTCTGCCAGCTCATACCCCTCCGGCAGCTCTGCTTTAAACTCATAGGTGCCTTCCAGTGGCCAGCGGCCTTCTTCGTCCTGCACATACTCCGGGCAGCTCCAGTTGGTGATTGGCAGATTCTTTTCTTCCCCGTCTTCACCTTCTCCTACCTGAGCAATAATGGCCGTTGGTAAATACTCGATGATCTCTGTAAAGGATGGCTGAGCTTCCTCAGTGATTCCGGTGAGCTCCAGTCTGCCATCAAGCAGATTTTCCTCCGGATCAAACCATGACCATGACAGGATCTTCGTCTGTGAAACCGGTGTGATGGTTCCACCTGTGGTTGTGGTATCTTTCGCATTGGATGACGTGCTGACAGAAAGTGCTGCCCCGTTCTGAGCAGGCACATCGTTTAAGTTTTTATTTTCATCTGCATTACCAGAAGAATCCTTCCGGTCTGCGGCTTTTTCTCCAGCTTGCTCTTTCTTAGAATCATCCTCGCCTGTATTGGAAGCAACAGCATCCAACGTGTCGGCATTCTCATTATTTTCCTTCTCTGTATCCCGTATACAGCCACTTTCTACGCTGCAAATGTGGGTACATTCCGTAGGCTCCTTTCCAATCTGGGATGGAGTTGCTGTTTTGTCTGCATCTTTGTAGCACTCTGCCGTATGCACATGGACACACCGGTTATTCCCTGTATCCGGCCGAATCTCTCCCCATGCTGTATTCCCAAAAGCTGTCGATATTGCCAACGACATGGCCAGCCAGACCGCCGCTGCTTTTCGTGTATTTTTCATTACCACAACGCCCCTTTCTGATTCCTTTTCACATTTCATGTACGCTCATATAGTCAGCCTATTGCTCTACTTTCATTATTTAATAATCCGCGCGACATGTCAAGCAAATGCACACGAATTGTTGTTTTTTTTGCACGAAAATAAGTAAATAAATAGAAATCCGGAAGGATTCCCAAAGCCTGCAGATCCTTTCCGGATTATTCTATACTTAGTGCAAGAGCATCTCTCCGCGAAGATGCGCAGTGATTCTGATAGAAGCATGTCAGCTTCGATGACCAGAATCACGCGCCAAGTCTCACGGAGGTTCGGCTTGAAACTCGCTTTACTGCTTGCTTCTTCCGTCCCAGACACCGTTTTTATCTACATAGTATCCATCCGGTGTCCTTTGTCCGGCGTACATAATCCCTCTCTTTCCATCGGAATTCGGGTTAAAATAGTACCATGCTCCATCGAGAAGCACCCAGCCGGTCTGCATGCCGCGTTCCAGATCCATATAGAACCAGCCGCCGTAATCCTCATCTCTTAACCAGCCTGTCTTGGCATAGCCAGCTTCATCAAAGGCCCACCAATTTCCGTTGATCTGCTCCCAGCTATGCGAAATATCACCGGAATCACGTACAATGCCCTTCGGATAGGTATTATCTGCAAAGCGTAACCACCAGCCATGCTCATCCATCATCCAATGGCTCTTTCCGTCATTGACAAAGCTGTTTGTTTCTCCCGTGATAATTCCTGTTATACTGTCGATCGTTCCTTTGACTGAATCATGGCTGACCGCACCGCTGCCGGAGGTTTTATCCTTACCGGAGGACTGGTTGTTGCGACTTGGTATTTCCGGTTTGCCTGTTTCGCCCGGTTTTTCCGTTTCACCCGGCTTTTCCGTTTCGCCCGGTTTTTCCGTTTCGTCCGGCTTATCTTCCGTTGCTGTCACTTCTGCCATACCGGTCATTGCTGCGATCTCATAACGAGCGGAGGCCCATTCATTCGGTGTAAATACCACCTCGTAGCTATGGGTGCCCGCCTGTGCCGTTAAGGCCGGATCCTTCCAGGAAAAGCTTCCGTATTCAGTGCTTCCTCCTGATAAGACAGAGTCACTCAGAGGACTTCCCGCCTTCACCGACGCTGCCGCCGGCCAGGTGATCTGCGGTGCAGCCACCTTTCCGATCGCGAAGGTATACGCAGCCGGAGCAGGCGTGTTGTATTTGGCCGCCCAATCATGATTAGTGTCAAAATCAAACTCGGCGGTCATCCGGTGCGTTCCTACGGATGCGATTCCCGGCTTCGTCAGGTTGAGAACCGCAGTTCCAGCTTCCCCTACAGGGATCGTATCCGGATTCTGAATTCCATTATCATAGAAGCGGATCATACCCTGCAGCTTGTCACCATACGCTCCCTGAATACCTGCAATGATATCAAAATCATCCTCGTAGGTTCCGAGAATCCCTTCCGGCTGCTGCACTCCGGTATTCCGGTTCACAGCCGTTAAGGTAAGGGTGAGTGTTCCTTTTTCAATAGTGATCGTTCTCTTTGCCGGTGTGCTTGTGCCAAGGTAATTTGTTCCCTCTGCCATGGTGATGCTTACCTCTGCGGAACCAGTGCCTTTGATGGTCACCTGACCCTGTTCGTCCACGGTGAGAACATTTGCATCGGAGCTTGTATAGGTCAGAGCTCCATCTCCCACTACCTTCACACCTGTCAAGGAAAAGCTGTCATCTCCATAGTTTTTTTCTCCAGTCCATGCTTGCGGATCGATTGAAATCGAACCCTGTATCCGATGGATGGTTCCGGTCTGAGCTGGATATGTGATAAGGTAATTCTGCAGATTCACTGCACTGCCCTCGGTCTCAATGACTGCCTCTGAAGGATCAATGGTTACCGTCTTACCGGTTCCGGCATTGGCATCTGCAAAGCTTCCCTTCAGGCCACGGATCGTGTAGCTCTGACCCGAAGCTCCTATTTTTACCGTCGCCTCTAATGCGATATCGGTACTTCCGTCATAGGACTTTTCAATGGGTGTCTTAACAACTGCCTGCAACTCTATCGGAGATATCTCCGGAATCACACTTTGGGTCAAAGTTTCTCCATACTGCCCTTCCGATGCTCCCTCCGGGCTAAATTCTACCTGATATGCAGTGGTTCCCTTTACCTCCGGATAAATGGAGGAAGCAGGCGTTCCTTTCTGATTTTCGCTGAACCTCCATGTTCCTGAAACCGGTAATCCATTATAATTAACGACCTGAAATCCCGCTGCCAGCTGTACCGGAATCTCCGCAAGAGTCTGCCCATAGGTTCCTTTCGTTTCCAAGGATACTTTGCCGGCGGGACCGTCGATCAGTAATGTATCCGGTGTTGTCACCGACAAGCGATCAGCCGGCTTCGATGCAAAGCTGCTGTCTGTTGCTTTCACACGACGGGTTATATAATAGGTGTTAGTCGGCTTCGGTGACGTAAACGTCCTCTCCATCTGCCATTGAAGCGCACCCGACTCAGATTCAGCAATTCCATACTCATACTTGGCATCAATCGGCTCGACAATTTTGATAGAGTAGCTGGTTTTCGTTACCTTTGTTATCTTATCCGGTTTTGCCGGTCTTACCGGAATCGTTATTGCGGCTGCTTCGCCTGCTGCGGAACCTCCTGCTGTGGAACCTGTAGCTGCTTTTCGCACATACAAAGTAATCTCTGTCGCACTCACCGGCTGATTGTCCAGAATTTCCGTCAGAGACGCCTCGTCACCTGCCGGGATCTTTGTCCAAAATTCAGAATCCCTGGATTGTGCATATTCGAGCTCATACAGAGCCGTATTTTTCAGGACTTCCCGTTGATAATCAATAGAAGTCTGTTCACGCTCTAATACATTCTCATCCTTGCCTGCCTCAACCTTTCCGGTAAATTCCACACCGCCAAAGGAGGCTTTCACTGCCTCCGAAGCCGGAAGGTACATATAGAGCTTTCCGCTGGAATCTGTCTGGACATCCTTAAAGCCGTAGGAGCTTTCTTCAATACTTGCATCTCCAACCAGTGTATTATTATCATAGATACCGGTCAGATCCGCTGTGGTGTAATAAACCGGGTTACCCTTCGCATTTTTTGGTGTATTCTTCTGCCATGCTCCATCTGCAGTCTTTTCCCAACCATAAATGATCGGTCGCGGTATATATCCATCCGCCTCCTTCAAACAGATCGTTCCACCCGTAATCGTCACATCAGTTTGTACCTGTGTATTACTACTTTCTCCCATCCCAATATGTGCTACTTTCCTATACCCTGTCGTTTTTTTATCCAGACATATGGTACCACCGTCAATCAGCACCTTCGACGAACTATCCAAACCACTTCCGATGCAGGCTCCCCGTTCAGAATAGGCTGTAATCATTCCACCATGAATCTCAATCTCGGCAGTTATCGCCGGTTTACTACGGGCATATCCAATACCACTTCCAATTCCGGCACCGTTCTCCGAGCTTACATTCACCGTTCCGCCTTCTATCACGATTTTACCGGTTCTTTCCTGGCTATCAGCACTTCCTGTTCCGATTCCGGCACCCCAACTACCTTTTGCAGTTACAACTCCTCCGCTAATCCGTATTTCTTCTACACTTTTTCCTGCCGAAGCACCGATGGCAGCTCCCCTAGGATTGTAATCCGTCATTTTTGCAATTACAGTTCCCCCCTTGATGTGAATGATTCCTGTATCCTGTCCTACATTTCCTCCAATTGCTGCACCCGTCTTGCTTACCTTTGTGTTATTGAGCACCTCTATGGAGCCCTGCTGTTCCGGCTCACTGTCAATCGTAAGCTTCGCACCTTTTGCCACGCTGATGCCGGCAGATGAAGAAGAATTCTCTAATGTATTAATCGAAATCTTGTTTTTCCCTTCCAGATAGGTGATCACCTGGGACGCTCCGTTTATCTGAATCGGTGCGATAGCCTTTGCCGGTGTAATCGTAAGGTTCTTTAATACGAGCTTTAGTTCCATGGAGGCTGGAGTATTCACAGAGAGATGATAATTCTCCACATTATTCCCAGATGAAGTGATCCGATAGCATTTATCATAGGACTGGTCTATTAACTTCTCACTAACCACCTGATCAGAATCGGCTGCTTTTTTAGAATAGGAAATCGCCAACTGACCATTATCCACGTAAAAAGATATATCTCCAAGGGAAAGATCCAGCTCTCCCTCCAGTGCCTCTGCCGCATTTAATACGATGATATCCGTTCCTGCAGCCGCTGCCTTTACCGTTTCGCTGTCCAGGGTAAAGCTTCCGCCGGAGCTGCCTAATTCTGTGATGCCTGTATTTATCACAAACCGGTAATTTCCGGCCGGAAGATATGCCAGAGCATGTGCATGATTGCCTGCTTCTGCATCGATTGTCAGCTTCCCGTCAAAGGCAAACTGGCCTTCTTCCTGCTTTAAATCTACCGGAGTTTCTGAAGCAGCTCCAGCCAGCCGGCCGGCCGTCAGGGATACCTTCGCTGCCGCCTGCACCTTTGATGAATAGAAGTGGAAGCGGACAGGATACAGGGGTTCTCCGATGGTGAGGGAAAGCTTCGTTTCCTCCTCTGACTTCATCGTGAGGGATCCTGTTACTGTAAAGCTATTACTTTCTCCTTCCCCTCCTTCTTCCTGTACCAGAACCGATACCGGAACCTCTCCGGACAGAGGCGTATACCAGCTGACATTACCAGTCTTTATCTGATAACCGGAAGCTTTTTGAGATGAATAGGTTACTACATCCGGTGCAGTGCCGCCTTCGCTTGCTTCTACCCCGATTTGAGCTGTCAGTGTATATTTCTTACCATCTCTCAACCGGCCATCATGGATAGTCAGATCCATTGTCTTCTGGTAGGCGGTTTCTCCAAGCGTGACGGAGATGGTTTCATCCATTCCTTTGTTTAGAACAACTGCTCCCTCCATCGTCTTAACTGTCCCGCCACCGGAAGACTTCAGCGCTACAACCATCTGCATATTCCCGGAATAGCCTATCCACTGGGTTATATCCGATATCGTTCCCCTGAATCCGGAGACGGTCATTTCTGCCTTTGTCTGATAAACCGGAGAGGCTTTTCCTGTATCATTTCCCCGATACAGGAATATGTCCGCCTGATAGGTTCCTTCTGGTAGCTGGTTATCATAAGCGGCAATCCGGAATGTTTTCTTCCCGTAGGTACATTCTCCCCGGGGCTCAATTTTGCTTTCAAGCGGCAGCTTCAGCTGCACCTTCTCGGAAATAGTGATACTGCCGCCTTCCATGCCATTTCCATCAAGAGGCTTTAACACTCCATAACCAATATTTCCACCCGTTACCTTCACAGATCCACTTAATATCCGGATATCGCCACAGGATAATTTTAAATCAGTCACTCCATTCCATCCGCTGCCGATGGCAGCTCCCAGGTATCCTGATTTGCCATCATTATAAGAAGATACGGTTATATTGGGAGCTTTGCCCTCCGCCCCGCCGATCACGATCGTGTCTACACTTCCACCCATTCCGCCTCCGATTCCGGCTCCTGTCTGCTTTCCTCCTTCTGCGGTTATCGTTCCACCCAGTATTTCAATGGTTCCGCCGATTCCATACCGACCGGTTCCGATTCCGGCTCCTCCATGATAATCCCTCGAATAGGAAACCCAATAAGCTCCACCTTCAGCTTCGATAGTTCCGCCCTTGATTATAATCGTTCCTGTCTCAAGTTTTCTGCCTTCGTAACCTGTTGATCCGGCACTTCCTCCGATACCGGCAGCTCCATAGGCACCTCCCACTGCCTTCAGTCTTCCGGTACTATTCTCCGTAATAACCAGTGTTGCATCTTTTTCCACCTCAATTCCGGCTCCTTCATCCAGTCCCACAAGTGTATTGGTTCCTTCTAAGGTCAGATTCAGCTGGGCATTGCCTTTCAAGTAAATACCGGCCAGATTCCATCCACTGGCTCCATCAGATTGGATCGTTACATCTTTAATCGTCAGATCGACCGTAACATTATCAATTGTGATACCGCCCTTGATGTCTTGAGAATTATCCGGCCGCGTGGTAGGGCAATAGGAACCGATTATGGTTATTCCATTAAGCTGATTTACATTACCGCTATTAATGAGCAGAGGGCTATTATTCAGCTTATGCTCTCCACTTGCCAGAGTCATCAGCTGCATCTCTCCTACGAGAACGCAGATTTCCGGAAGCTCTGCCTCCTCTCCCAGTGAATATTCCTCCGGCAGAACCGGTGTGTAGACATAGGCACAGCCGTTGTAGTCCTGATTCGCCTCATAATAGCCATTCCAAGTCTTATCGGAGGTTTCGATAGGCTCTCCGTCCTCGTTAAATTCTTCAAAATATTCCTGCGGGGAGATCCCACCGTGAAATTCCGGGTAGTCGCTTTCACCAATATCCAGCTTCCAGGTCACGCCGGAAATCCTGCTGATATCCTCATCTGCTTCCGTTTCTGCACTTTCTTTTTCGGTGTCAGCTTTCGCATCTATCTGCTGTTCGCCTTCTGCTTTTTGAGCATCCTCTGAGGTTTCCTGCTTCATCCGAACCTCCAGAGTATCCGGAAGGATGATATCGCTTTCTTTGGCACCCAGAGAGAGCTTCTGTACCGCAATAGCCTCATCCAGCCCCAGAAACGCTTCTATCTTTGCTCCTGTTGCTGTTCCGTTTGGTGCTCCGTTTATTCCGGCCTCGGTTCCTGTTATTGCTCCGTTTGCCCCTGCTTCTGCTTTGTTTGTACCTGACTCGCCACGGTTATCTTTTACTTCCGCATTCGACGGAGAAGCATCCGACGGAGAGGCTTTTAATGCAGATTTTTTTAATGCAGCTTCTTTTTCTGCTGTTTCCGCAGTATCATCTGCTCCCGTTTCAGCCCCGATCCGCTGCAGCGAACCGGCCGCCAATGCCTGCGGCTGCCATTCACATGTATTCCATATTAATATAGCTGACAATGCAGCTGCTAAAATTCGTTTTGATTTTTTTCTCATACCATTTTCCTCCCACTGAGACAAATTTGCTATTACTCACCACCCGAAAGAGGCGGGAGTCTTCTCGACTGTGATAAACATCAGATTCCCGCAATATTTACATTTTTCGCATAATCTTCTATACTAATAGTATATCAATTACGTGTTTTTCTGAAAACCACCTCGACGCAAATGGTCAAACCTCGACCTAATTGGTTTGGAAGCATCGAGGTAAAAGGAGTGCTGCAGTGATGATGCATATTGCTATTGTGGAAGATTTCGTTTTCGATCAGGAGCATCTGATCGATTTAATACAGAAGGATTTCGAGAAACATGGAGAAATGGCTGATTTTACCTGCTATGAGAGCGGTGAAGCCTTTTTAAAGGCTTTCCGCCCCGGTCTTTTCAACGCTGTATTTATGGATATTATGCTTGCAAAAAACGGTCTGAACGGGATTGAAACAGCCGAAAAGCTTCGAACTGTTGCCGCACGGATCCCTCTTATCTTTGTGAGCAATGAGCGGGATTATTCCCTTGAGGGATACCGGGTACATCCGCTTGACTATCTCTTAAAGCCGGTGGATGCAGACGCTCTGGACTGGTGCCTCAATGAGATCCGCACCTTTCTTTCCGAACCGGCTTACATTGAGATTCAGGCTGTCCTTGGACAGGGGCAGTCATCCTGCCAGCGGATTCTTCTGGATGATTTTTTATACGCGGAAACGCAGAATCACCGCCTGATCATCCACACGTTAAAGGGGGATGTTGCCACACGTCTCTCCTTTTCGGATCTAATGGAGCTGCTGCCGAAAGGCGGACGTTTTTATATGAGCGGCCGCAGTCTCCTCCTCAATTTTTCACAGGTGATCTCTGTGGAGGAGGATGGTTCTGTCCGTCTGAAAAATGGTTCCTGCCTTTTCTGCAGCCGTCGAAAGAAAAAAGAGACAAAGGAAGCATTTATGGAATACCTGTTTACCTGTATGCGGAAGGGAATGATAACCGATGAGTAAGGCGGGCTTATTTCTACATACCACTATTAATCGAGATAGCGGTGATCATGATCGTCTATGCATTTTTTGTTCGGAAGCATACGTCTTATGGCAAAAAATGGTATGCCTTTATGAAATGGTTCGAAACCAGAGATGATACCCTGCTTGATATCATACGGGAATAATGCCATGCAGGGAAACTTTGGAGCATGCGATTCTCCACCTACTGCCCATTCTTCGAATACATCACTTTCGCACTGATCCCCCTGATCTTTCCAAGCTTCCCGGAAAGCGCGCTGATCCGGTCGGCCGGAGCGTCTACGATAACGCTGATGATGTTCACATGTTTCTTTTCATATGGAAGTCCCATTCTTCCGATAATATAGGGGCTGTAATCGTGAAGGATCTGGTTGACCTCCCCCACAGCCTCTTTATTTTCTACAATGATTCCCACTACTGCGATTCTTGTTTCCTGTTCCATAACCTTCTCCTTTTGTCCTGCCGAAAATATTTCTTTTATCTTAATGTCAGAGAATTCTCTATGTCAAGTATACACTGTGAAATTGTTCTTATAACACATCTTTGGCGTTACTGCACACGGGTAGGAATTTTCTGTTACATAAAAACAGTTCCGGCATACAGACTCTTCTGTCCATATCGCCGGAACTGTTTTTATTTTTACATGATCTTATCGCGGTAAAGTTCTCTTACTTTCTTATTAAAAGTGACTTACCAGTCATCTCCTTCGGCTGTTCCATTCCCATAAGCTCGATCAGGGTCGGAGCGATATCCGCGAGGCAGCCGCCCTCTCTGAGGCCGTAGCCCTCGCCCGCGTTTACAAGAATGAACGGAACCGGGTTTGTTGTGTGAGCGGTCCACGGCTCTCCTGTCTTGTAGTCGATCAGCTGCTCTGCGTTTCCGTGGTCAGCACAGATGAACATCACGCCATCAACCTCTTTGATTGCCTCAACTGCTTTTCCAACGCACTCGTCGACAGCCTCGATGGCCTTGACCGCCGCGTTCTCAACGCCTGTGTGGCCTACCATATCCGGATTTGCAAAGTTTACGATGATAACATCATATTTTCCGGAGCGGATCGCGTCTGTCAGCTTCTCACAAACGGCCGGTGCGCTCATCTCCGGCTGAAGGTCATAGGTTGCGACCTTCGGGGACTTCACAAGGATACGGTCCTCACCCGGATTCGGCTCCTCAACGCCGCCGTTGAAGAAGAAGGTAACGTGGGCATATTTCTCTGTCTCGGCAATTCTCGCCTGAGTCTTCCCGTGGGCAGCAAGGAACTCACCGAGAGTATTCTTGATCGTCTCTTTCTTGAATGCGACAAGTTTGTTCGGGATCGTCTCATCGTAATCAACAAAGCATACATAGGTGGTCTTGATCCTCTTCGCTCTCGCAAATCCTGTAAACTCGTCATCACAGAATGCGCGGGTCATCTCTCTTGCGCGGTCCGGACGGAAGTTGAAGAAGACCACGGAATCGTTGTCCTTAATGGTTCCGATCGCATTTCCATCTTCTCCTGTCACGACAGCCGGAACAACGAACTCATCTGTCTTTCCGTCATCGTAGGACGCCTGAATCAGTTCCGTCGCGGATGTTCCCTTATTGCCCTCGCCTGCTGTCAGTGCCTTATACGCAAGCTCCACACGGTCCCAGCGGTTGTCACGGTCCATCGCGTAGTAACGTCCCATAACAGATGCCACCTTGCCGACGCCGAGCTCTTTCATCTTCTCTTCTAAAGCTGCGACGAAATCCTTTCCGGATGCCGGCGGTGTATCACGTCCGTCTAAGAAGCAATGAACGAATACCTTGTCGAGACCGTTTCTCTTTGCGAGCTCTAAGAGTCCGTAAACATGGGTGATATGGCTGTGTACGCCGCCGTCGGATAAGAGTCCGAACAGGTGAAGCGCGGAGTTATTCTTCTTGCAGTTCTCAACAGCTGCAAGGAACTCTTCGTTCTTGAAGAAATCTCCATCCTGAATGGATTTTGTGATTCTTGTCAGCTCCTGATAAACGATACGTCCGGCACCCATGTTCGGATGTCCGACCTCAGAGTTTCCCATCTGTCCGTCCGGAAGTCCGACAGCGAGTCCGCTGGCCTGACCTTCCACAAACGGGCACTCCTTCATTAAGCGGTCCATCACCGGCTTTTTCGCCTCATATACCGCATTTCCTTCATGTGTTTTATTTAGTCCGTAACCATCGAGGATCATTAACACTACTGGCTTTTTGCTCATGATTTTTTCTCCTTTATTGCGTGACTGCAGGAGCCAGCTCCAAACGGAAGCTTCCTGCGTTCTTTATAAATGCAATCATTTTCTGCGGTCGGAACGGAGCTTTCCGTCTAACGCTTTGATATTGGTACTATCATCGCAGAAACACCTATATTTTATACCAATTATATCGTTCCTGCAACTGTTTTGGAGGGAGAAATTGTTATAAATTTATCAGTCTTGATCTACACGATCCTCCCCGCCTTCGTTCTCTCCGGAATTTCCACTCCAGAAAACTCATACCCGAAAAAAGGAGCTTCCTTCCAGGTGAGCATTCTATCCTACAGCGATGTCACAATTTTTTCACATCAAACACAATATTTCGACACA
>OGNA01000542.1_pt1 | contig 15260 bp, 7 predicted proteins | sample 1573411 | NCBI WGS metagenome assembly OGNA01 (sample SAMEA2581899, study PRJEB24529) | metagenome | biome: Human gut stool | place: China | collected 2011 | reverse complement strand
GTAACAGGGAATTCTTCGGAATTTCCTGTTACATTAAAAATAGGCTTCGCCTATTCAACTCATTACAATCACCAGCGCGTTTCCCTCGAAGAAATGTACGAAAATGCAATGTCCAAGTTTCGCGAAAAGCGGGCTTTTTTCAATTCAAGAAAGCGCCACAGGCGGTCTTGCCTATGTTATCTGAGTGCTCCTCAGAAAACAGTTTTTACATCTGTATTGTAATTCCAGCAAGAAAGGATTCCTCACCGGGAACAAGATCGAGATCACCGCCATGGCTTTCAATGATTTTTCGGACAGAGGAAAGCCCGATTCCATGATCAGCAGATGTACCCTTTCGGGAAAGAAATGTTTTTCCCTCCTGCAAGGCCAGACCGTCGTAAGTGTTTTCAATCTTCAAAAAGTACATATTGCCTCTGGTTTCGCCTGCAATGAAAACGCGGCGCACCCCTTGCTTTTGGCGGCTGCACGCCTCAACGGCATTGTCCAAAAGATTGCCCAGCACCGTACACAGTTCCACATCGGTAAGCGGCATCTGATCGGGAAGATCAAGCCGTACCTGAAATTCTGTCCCTTGTGTCTGCGCCATGCCGTAGTAGTATTCAATCAGCGCATTTACAACGGGATTTTTGCAGAACTGGGCAGGGGAGTGACCCGATGACGCCGCAACCTGTTCCTCTACCTGTAACAGGAAGGAGCAGATCTCTGTCTGCCCATGTTCAGAGGCCATGCGGTCTATGGTCCGCAGATAGTGTTTGATGTCGTGAATCAGCCTTCTGTTTTCCGCCGCTGCCTCAGAAACCTGACGGCTGTATTCGGTCTGCATAGAAAGCTGACGGATGACCTGCTTGCGTTCTTCCTGAAAAATCAGGCTGTTTCCATATCCTTCTATCACATCGCGCCAGAGGGAATAACCGATGGCTGCTGCTACGAAAAAGCTGCCCCATTCCAAAAACCAACCGCCGATAACCGGCTCATAAACCGGCAGAAGGCGATCCCATATAAAGGCGCAGGTTGCGGCTGCCGCAGCATAGAAGATCGGCCTGCTCCGTTTTTCTCCTCTGTGAATGGCAAGCACAGCGATGATAAGCAGATAGAGCGCAGATGCCGCCTTATAACAAAAGACCGATGCAGAGAAAAAGCGAATAGCTACAAGGGAGAGATGGGAAGCCATCATGCCATACAAAAACGCATATACCAGGAAGGCAGCGCCCACCCCATTACTGATGGCCGCAGGCAGGAAGCCCGGCCTGCATATCCGGTTTTGCAGAACTACGATCAGCCAGGTAACCAGATAGATACAGAACAGTTCAATCGTGTACCAGGGGAATACGGGAACCGCAGCCAGCATATGAAGCACAGGATAGGATGACAGGCCGCACATGGCAAGGCAGATCAGTCCGAACAGGAATGTATTTTTCTGTTTCATCCGGCGGCTGAAATAAAAGGACAGCAGCGCACAGACAAAGGTAACCGTACAGTCAAACAGGCAGAATGCAAACCGGATTCCTCTGGTTGTATTGACCGCCAGCATCGTTCCGAAAGCAGGCGGATAGACAATCCCACCGTAAAAGTGGTCATAGTTGCTGACCGCTATGGTGAGTGTGACTGGTTTTCCGCCATGAAAAGTGACCATGCGGTTTTGAACCAATGGTGTCCCCTGTGCCGGTTCCCCCATTTGCAGGATCAGGTCATGATCCAGATAAAGGTTGTAAGCAGAAAACACTTCCGGGATTTCCAGCGCATATGTTTCCTTCCGTTCCGGCAGAAAGAATGTCATCTGATAAGTCCCGCAGCCATAGGGAGAAGGGTTTGCAGGGCTGGAGAAATTGGTCTGCTCTCCGATGGAAAGGTAGCGCATATAATGGCTTTCATCTTGTATTTCTTCCGGGGTCAAAAGCGCGTCAGGATAAAATGCCCAGCCGGATACCAGAAAGCGCACCGGTGACTTTTGAAGTTCTTCCTCAGAAAGCGCTAAAATCCCATTTGCCGCTTGGATTGTGTTCTGGCTATATTTATTATTGAACTGATACAGGCCAAGAAAAAACAGGGATGAGCACAGGCAGACCATACATAAGGCAGCATATTTTTTTACCGCAGAAGATACCATCTTATTTTCGCCTCCTCCTTAGGAAAAACACACCGGCAGACAGAAGAAGCAGACAGGCCGGAATCAAAAAGAATATGGGCGACCAGCTGTGCTCTGTGTCGGCAGCATGTGCCAGGGAAGCGGTATCTTTCTTTCCCACAATGGTGTAAGTCCCTGTATGGCTGATCTGAAAGGAAGCGGCTTTCGCCGTATCGTCATAACCGGTCATGGGAACTTCCACGCCGCTTTCATCACAGAGGAACAATGTGCCGGCTGCCGGGTCATTTGGACAGGGCAGCATGACAGAAACATCCGGCAGGGAGTTGAGCACAGTTCCATTGATGGAAAACGAAAAAGAAAAACCGCCGTCCGTATCCTTTTGGATGATGACTTCAATCTGATCTTCGTTTTGGATACCCTCCGGCAAGGCGTCTTTTGGTATGCTGATAGTGATTCCCTGTTTGGAAAAGATGGCTCTTTGCGCCCCTGTTTGCAGCATCATCAAAAAGCGCGTGCCGGAAATCCGGTCAGTGGTTTCATCGAAGAACTCTGAAAAAGCAGAGTTTTGGGAATCTGCGACTTCCTGGGGAACGGTCATAGCGCTTTGCACCGGCTCTTTCCTGTTTTCCGAAAGCTTCCAGGCAGGATCGGGTACGGTAAGCTCCGAAGCGCCGGCAATCGTCTGCACTTCAGGGGGCTGCTGTAAAGCGGTATTTTCCTCTGTATCACCGTTTGCCTGTTCCGATGGGAATTCTTCTTTATTCATGGAATCGTCTTTTCCATCCCAAGATGGCTCGGAAGGCTTGTGGGATGGTTCATGATCCGCAGGATCATTTTCTTCACTGACAGGTGGTGTTTTTTCAGAATCGTTGGAATCCATTCCGCCGCCATTTGTTGCAGGCGGTTTTGGAGGCTTTGTGGAGGGCCTGTCTGCGAAACCGTCATCCTGATCGTCGGTATCTTCAGGAGGCGGCTGAATGATGGTATCGGGTGGATTTCCGCCTGCATCCCCTCCATCCCGGTCGCCATCGTGATACCCTTCAAGGACAATTTCATCTGCGTAGGTAAAAGACAGGATGCCGGTCTGTCCGCCGTCATAATCGACCTGAAGGCGGTAACTGCTGCCCGGTGCCAGCAGACGAGTGGCAATCGAGAGCATTTCCTGACCCGCATAAACGCCACTTTCCAGACGGTTCCATGAACCGTTATTTTCGGACAGCCATACGCTGATCTCATCCAGTTCCCCTGGCGGTGTGACCCAGGGAAAATGAAGGTTTCCTCTGGCGGCCAGAAAGCAGTTAATGTCCGGGCTGCCCGGAGCCTGAACAGAAACAGGAATTGAGATTTCAGGGAAAGCAATTCCCTCTGCAAACGCAGTATTTTCCGGTGCAGTCAGCCTTCCTGCTGCATGGTACAGTCCCACAGTATTCAGATCAATACCGGAAAAATCCCATTCCACCACAGCGGTGTAGCTGGTTCCATTTTCCGCATAGCATTCCAGATAGTAAGGGGAAAAGGCAAACAAATTTTCCAGCGTTTCGGTTTCGCTGCCCTGTTGAACTGCAAACGCATCCGTATAAGGATACCATTGCTCTATGGAGGTAATGACAGCAGGCGGCATTTCTTCCACCCGGACGGAAATCTGAAGCTCCTGCAATACAGCTTCACCAAAGGAATACCCCTCCGGCAGTTCAATCCGGCCTGCTGCGGTATATTCGCCTGGAGTGGCCTGGTCAATGGATGAAAAATCCCATGCGACAGAAAATGTTTCCTGCCGGATTTCTTCCCCTGCTGTTACAGTGGCGCAGACGGTTTGATACTGAAGGGCCAGCTGACAAATTTCCTCCAGGTCATCATCAGACGGTGTGGTTCTAAGGGGCAGGGTAAAAGCAGGCAGGGAGAGCAGTTCACCTTCCTTTTGTATTTTTGTGACAAGGACGAGGGATGCTTCTTCCGATGCTTCCGGGGTTTTGCTATCCAGTGTCCCCGGAGCCTCGCCTTCTAAATCCGGCAAGATCTCCGTTCTTTCATCGGCATTGGCTGGGGTTGCAGTTTCAGCGGCAAATGCGGGGATATTGCCGGTGAAGCAGAGGAGGCAGGCCAGACAGCCCCCCAGAATACGCCTGTGCATTTGCTTCATTCTTATACGATACCCCCCATTCCAGAGAAAACATATTGACGGTAGGCTTCCCGCAGCTGTTTTCCATTGCGGAGAGCAATCGGAAGTTCCTCCCCGTTTATCAAACGGAAGGTCTGACTGTCAACCTGGCTGATATAGTCCATGTTGATCAAAACGCCCCGGTAGCAGGGCAAAAAACGCTTGTCCTTCTGCAATGCGGCAGTAACCTCCTGAAAGCCTCCGCTTATCGGTATCACGCGTTCCGCCGTATGAATCCGCGTCATACGGTTTTGATAATCTATGTATAGAATCTTCTCTGTGGGAAGTTCCAGCTTTTGACGGTCAGCCATAACCGAAAGTGTCATCACTTCATAGGGCGGTTTTAGCTGGCACAGCTCCATCGCTTCTTCAAATTCTGCCTGATGGAGCGAAAGCGGCTTCAGCAGATAATAGCTGGCGGACAGGCTGTACCCCATCCGGGCATAATCTTCTGTAATGGTCAGAAAAACGATCTTACAAAGCCTGTTTTTCTGGCGCAGCCTTCTGGCGGCTTCCATTCCATCCATGTTCTCCATATAGATGTCCATAAAGACAAGCTGAAAATTGACCTGGGCGGCAGCTTTCAGAAAATTCTCTCCGTCCTCAAATTCTGTCAGCGTATAGTCCAGCTGATGCTTTTTCATATAATTTTCCAGGCAGACAGACAGTTCTTCTCTGTCCTCTGCTCTGTCATCCACAATCGCAATCTGCATCGTGCCATCTCCTTTGCACAATAATCCAATATTAGTATAACATAAAACCGCAGGAAAAAACTTGCGTCTTAAACAGGAAACCTGCGTCTTAAACAAAGTCGGTTGCATTTCCCTTGACAAGATGCTACCCTAATTATACTACATGACTTTTAGGTGAGAAGGTCTGATTTTTTAATTTCATAGGAAAGTTCGTCCTATGAAATCAAAAACGCTCCGCGAGGATCGCACTGCGGCGGAAAGGAAGAGTGCCGCTGTCGCGCCCCGCCGCAGGCGGAGAATCCTGCAAGCAGGATTCTTTTTCATTTTTCTTTTCGGGAAAGGAGGCCCGGCATGAAAATCGCACTTTGTACGGAATTAAGGAATGCAGAATGGTTTGAGAGCAGGCTGCGCTCCCTTTTTGCTGGGGACGGACAGCTTGTCATCGACGAGCTATGGAATGAGAAGCAGCTATCTCAGGCACTGCGGCGGAGTCGATATCATGCGGTTGTCATCGCAATGACCGGGGCAAGGGGACTGGAGGCTGCCATTCAGGCAAAGCAGCTGGCACCGGAAACACCGCTTGTCTGGTGGAGCGATGATGAAAACTTTGCCCTGATCGCGTATCAGCTTCGTATCCCGGCATTCCTCTCCATAGATTGTAGTGATCAGGAGCTATATGAGGCAATGGAGCCCATCAGGAAACGGAGGTATGGAAATGCGAATTGCGCTATGCAGCTATAGTCAGAAGGAGAAAGAAACGGCGTTACTGATGAAGCTTGGCAAAGTAGACCGCTTTGACAATGGCGTATTCTGCGTCTATGCCATGCAGCGGGAGGGCCCTTATGACGCTGTGGTGATAATGGAGGATGGGGCCCGTGGAATGAATTTCTGCATGAGCATACGAGGCTACAGCAGGGATGTCCCGCTCCTTTGGATCAGCGATCAGGCAGAATTTGAACCCCAAAGCCGCAGGCTGTGGGTAGATGACTTTTGGGTGAAGCCCGTTACAGAGCATCAGCTGGGGGAAGCAGTCTCCCGGCTTCTTCAGGGAAAAAGGGGAAGTAATGAATCAGGTGAGGAGGAAAAGTATGAATAAAAAATATTACCGGAGAGAACAAAAAAAGAAGAAACGGCAGATCGTATCTGCAGCACTGGCGGCAATGATGGCGATGCAGTTATGCGTACCGTCTGCAACGTTTGCTGCAGTTCCTACAAAAAAGTTGAAAGTGATCACGGGATTTACGGAATTACCGGAGGAGGTCGCGCATATTCAGATCCCTGCGGATGCCGGAGAAAACTTTGAGGATTATCTGAATTTCCCGGAGACGATCGAGGCTTCGGTGGTGGAATATAAGAACGTGAATCACCAGAAAAATAATGCGGATCGCGACAAGGGTGCAGAAGATGAGACGGCTGCAGCAGACGACAGTGATGAGGAAGAAGACTTTGAAATTGCTACCGGCAGTAATGCAAAGAAAGAAAATCTGAATGAGGAGGAAACTCCGGAAACAGAAAATTCAGAAAACGTGCCGGATAGCAATGATGAGGAGGAAGCAGATAAACAGGATGTTCAGGAGAAAGACCAGCAGGGTACGTTTCTGATCGCGACCGACAGCAATGCCGGGGATTTTCTTGAGGATGATGAGTTTGAAGATGAGGAAATCTCAGAAGATATCCCGGTACTGACAGATATCGAGGTGACCTGGGAGCCGGATGAGAACCGGGAAGAGGAAAATGGCTCCTATTATTATCTTCCGGTTCTTCCGAGTGAGTATATTTTGGCAGCGGGCGTGGAGCTTCCGGAGATCGAGGTCAGCATGGACGGCGGAATCGCTTTGCTGGCATCAACAGGTACTTATGATATTGCGAATGGCGGTATCGTCATCAACAGCAACACATTGGAACAGTATAAGGATGCGACTATCACGGGAAGCAGTACGACCCATGTTATTCTGGTTAATGGTGTGGAGGCTACAATTACGATTTCGAATCTGGATATCCAGATTCCGATCGACAATAACGCTACGACAGCAAGTAACTGGATACCGGCGATCCGACTGGCAAATGGTGCACAACTGAATCTGATTCTGGAGGGAAAAAATACACTCAAGGGCGGTGATATGTGTGCGGCTATTGAGGTGCCGGAAGGCTGTACCCTGACGATCAGCGGAGAGGGAAGCTTAAAAGCAACCGGTGGAGTAGGTGCCGGAATTGGTGCGTCGAGCATGAGAAAGGGTTCCTTGGGGACGATTGAGATCAACGGAGGCAATATCGAAGCTTATGGCAGCGGGATGGCAGCAGGTATTGGCGGCGGTTTAGAGGGCGGCATCGGTACCATTGTCATCAACGGCGGAACTGTGTATGCCAAGGGCGGACATGGAAACTACCCCAAGGATATTAAAAATGTATACGGTGGAGCAGGAATTGGCGGTGGAGCGTACGGCTGCGTGGATAAGATTGAAATCAATGGTGGCAATGTGACAGCCTATGGAGGATATGTTACGAACGCAGGAAGACACCCCGGAGCTGCAATCGGCTGTGGCGGCGGTGGAGCCAAAACAGTAGAGGGCGGATACAAGTATGGTGAGATTGCGATCAATGGCGGAACGGTTTCGGCCATTGCGTATAAGAATGAAGTATATGCGATCGGTGTCGCAGAGAAGCCAAGTGTAGATGGTACCTTGGTGGGCTCCATTTCCATCAGTGATCAGGCAGTAGTCAACTTAAATGGTGGTGATTATTTCCCGAAAAGTGAAAATTCCGGACTGAAAAACTATACCATTCAGGGCACGATTGCGGATGTACGATTCACCGAAAGCACTTATCCGGTGACAATCAGTGTGGGAGAGATTACCTGGGACGCAGGGACGATGAAGGTGAGCGATTATCAAGTTACACTTAAGGCATCCAATTATCTGAAGCCATTAACGCCAGGGACACCGGTAACGGTACAGGTGACGGTTGGAGACTATGTTTATCAGATGGAAGCTGACGTTGATGATAAGAATGCAACGATCACTTTGAAGACCGGAATTCCTCTTTATGAGACAAGATTAAAATTTGTTTCCACGGCGATCACGAGCGATCAGATATTACAGGCAACCGATATCACGGTCAAGCAGAATGATAAACCGTTGAGCAATCAAGAAGGTCAAAGTGCAGCTATGGTCATTCCTTCCATGCAGATTTCGTATGATGAAGCGAACACGGGACATCTGACGGTATATCTGCCGGAAAATAGGAATAAAACAGAGATTTCGGTGACGGTACCGGGCTTAAATGACGGCAATCCGATCACAAAATCAGGTGAGACGATTTCGACAACAACACCAAATGAAATTGCGATGTTTTATGGTGATACCTTTTGTAGTCATGAGCACTATAATGCAGATGGATTTTGTGAAGCATGTGATGCATATCAGAAGGCAAACAAGTCGGGGGAATATTATGAGATTTATAATGCCGGTCAGCTTTTCTGGTTTGCAAAGCAGTTTAATGATGGTGAAATCCCTAATAAGAGCAATCTGAAGCTGATGAAGGATATTGAGATCCCGGACGAATATGCCTGGACAAGCATTGGAGCCATATCTGATGGTAAGTCTTTCAAGGGGAATATTGAGGGAAATTACCATGTAATTTCCGGACTGCGACCTGCTAATGACGGTACAAGTTCTAAGTACGGACTGGTGGCATGGATTAGACATGGGAGTGTACAAAATATAGGGCTGGTGTTGGAAGGTAATTGGACTTGCGGGTTGTGTCGTAACGCTTATGCTATCAACATTCAGAATTGTTTTGTAGTAGGAACAGATTTTTCAGATAGTTGTTCAGAGGGAACGGTGACTAATTGCTTGGCTGTATCAGGAAAACTGGAAGGAAATAAGTACCCGAATGATTATAGGGCTACTTTTACGAACTGTTATGAGACAACAAAGAGTGATTATAGTTCTCCGGGTATTACTACTCTAGATAACGAAGAAAAACTGAAAAAACTGAAATCCGGAGAAATTGCCTATAAATTAAACGGTGATCAATCAGATGGTACGTGGGGACAGGTGATCGGAACGGAGGATTACCCGCATTTCCGCAAGTACAGTAAGACGGTATATTATGATCAAGCTACTCAGACATATTCTAATAATAAGTCGGCAAGTATCACTTCCGCAGCTGTCACGGATATTAAGACGATTTCTGACAAAAAAGCGACTGCTACACTTAAGGCAACAGGAACTCCCGGAGCAGAGGTTAAGTTTTTCTTAACCTCCGGCGAGGATGAGGGGACATTAGAGGATATGTTCTCGAAGGGAACGTCACTTATGGAAAGTTCTTCCGGAAACTATGAGTATACTATTGAGGATTTAGCTCCGGACACAGAATATCATGTCAGACTGATGATTCAAAAGGAGGGTAAGTTATCTCTTGATGTAACCTATGTAAATTTCCAGACAGAAAAAGTGCGGCAGGAGGCACCTAATGCTGCTGATGTTTCTATCAATTACGAACAAGAGACTTTAGAGAATAAAGCTTCCTGCGATCTGGAGTATGCTGCTTCTAAGGATGCACAGTCATGGACAACGATAAGACAGGGTGGTATGGTTCGTCTGACAGGGCTGCTGAATAACATTCGTGAAAATGGTGGGTCTGTACCAATCTATATTCGCAGGAAAGCATCCTCGTCCATGTCAGCCAGTGAAGCGGTTTTGGTGGCGGATTTGCAAACACAGGCGATTCCGGAAGAATCGAACAAGCCGAATATTGATTATCGGAAGGAAGAAATCACAATTTCCTCATCTTTACAGTATGTGATTGTAAACGGAACCAATACCTCTCCAAACTGGACATCTGCAAAAATGGGCAGTGGATCAGGAATTTCGATTACAGACATCATTTCTTCCGATCATGAGAGTACGGTTTATTATCGGTATGCTGCAAGCAACACAGATAAGAAATTTGCCGGAAAACCTGAAAGTATCACGATTCCTGCAAGAGCGGCAGCACCGGCTGCAATAACTGAGGCAGAGGTGACCGCGGCCGGTACGACGATTACCATAAACAGAAGTAATCCTGAAAATGACATTGAGTATGGATACCGTGATGTAGATTCAGACGGAGCATTTACATGGATTGACGGTACGAGAATTCAGGGATTATATCCGGCACATGGATATCAGGTAACCAGCAGAATAAAGGCGAAAGAGAATGCATTTGCTTCTGAGAGAACGGAACCACTTTATGTCTCTACCAGGGATACACTGAGAATTGTAGGAAACGGAACACAAAAGTGGAATGCGAAGGGGACTTATGGGGTTTCACTTGCTCGGATTCCGGTTTCCCTGGCTTCCGGTTATGGTGTGTATAATGGTGCAAATCAATTGGTAGCAGGAACCTGGAGCTGGGAACCGGAAAATAGTAGTTCAGCATCTGGTATTTATCCGAATGTAAAAGGTAACAAGGCTTATACTGTGAAATTTACACCGACAGATTCAAGTGTTTCATACGATAGGACATTAACAGATTCCGTGGTACCGGAAATTTCTAAGTACCAACTGCAATTATCATCAGTTGCGGTAGAAGATAAGACCTATGATGGCACGAAAACAGCAACTGTACAGCAACCACTCATGATAGACACTGGTGTGAATACAGCTGCCGGAAATGAAAAACTGCAGATCACAGGCTTAACAGCCGCTTTTAAGGATGCAAATGTCGGAACCAATAAAGAGGTTGTGATCGATGCTTCGAAGGCTGTGATAACAGGAGCAGCAGCGAGCGGTGGCGGAGCAACAGCCGATCCGGATAACTACCAGGTCAACATTCCTTCCAGTGCAACCGCAACGATCAAAAAAGCAGCATCTTCGATCACGATCAATGATGCAGAGTGGCCGGGAACGAAAACATATGGCGATCCTGATTTTCCATTGACTGGAGTTACCACCGTTGGAGACGGAGCGGTGACCAAGACAAGCGACTCTGCGAATGTACTGACGGTCGATGCAGATGGCCGGGCAACGATCCATGGCGCAGGTACGGCAACGGTAACGATAAGTGTGGCAAGTGGCACCAATTACACGGCAGGTAATAATTCCAAACCGATCACCGTTCAGAAGGGAAGAATTTCCCTGAATTTGAAAGCCGGAAAGAAAACCGGTCTGATACAGAGACTCCGGGCTGCTCTTGGAAATGTGGAAGATACTTATGTTCTGACTCTGGAAGCGAAGGGAGCTTATCAGGATGTTCTGACCGGAACGGTAATATTTTATGAAAATGGACAGCCGCTCAATCAGACGCCGATCCCATTGACCAACGGAACCGCGTCCATGGAATATTCGGTTTTTTCTGCTGGTACGCATGAAATTTCGGCAGAATATGTGCTTCCGGCTGATGGCGCAGAGGAGAAGAATTACAATAAGCCTGCACCAGTAAGCTGCAGCTTCGAGGTCGGAAAAGCAGATGAGGATCAGATTCAGATCAAAGAAGTAGACGGGAAACTCTACGGAGATGATCCATTCGAACTGGAACTTACCGGACAGAAGGGAACCGGAGCTGTGAAATTCTCTGTTCCTGCTGACAATGGAGTTCTGGAGTTATCCGAAGTGAACGGAAAAACAGAGGCGAAGATCATCGGAGCCGGAACGGTCCTCGTGACAGCTGAGGTTGCCGGGGATACTGGCTACAATGGAACAACGGTAACAAGAGAGATTACCATTGGAAAGGCACAGACCCCGGAGGTTTCGGTGGCAGCGCCGAAGATTGCACCGGTTCCGGCAGATGCACCGGAGGAAGTAAAAGCGATCGCTAACCTCTTAGAGAAGAACGCCCCGGAGATTACCGGACTGGATACTGCCACAGCAGATCTGATCCGGGAAACGGAAAACGGGGATGTGATCGTAAAAACAGGAGAAAATCAGACGATTTCCGGAGTGGAAGCGAAGGAAAAACTTCAGAAGGAAGGAATCGTTACCACCGAAAAGAAGGTAAGACTGGTGGTTGAGCCGTATATGTCGGTGGAAGTAAAGGGTGTGACCGAAAAACAGGGAGTGAATGTGATCACTTTTGAAATCACTGCATTATACAATGTAAAAGCCACAACAGCCGGAAAGAATGAGACCATGCAGGAGGAAGGAACCGGTAGAAATACCATTCTGATCGGCACAGCAATCCCGCAGAAGGTTGGAACCCCGGTTACGATCACCCTGCCACTCCCGGCAGATTATCCGACCGAGGATCTCTTTATCCGGCATCTGTTACATAGCGGAAAAATTGCTTATTATCCGGTAACAGTAAAGAAAACGCAGGGAATTGCGATGGCAGAGTTTGTAAACAAGGATGGCTTTAGTACCTTTGAGCTGCTCTCAGACAGCCGAAAGGGAACGGTTGCATTTGATAATGGAGTCGGAGAACGGAGCTATAGCCTGGAGCAGATGGATGAAGCGCTTCCGACAGTCAGCAAGGATGGAGCTGTGTTCAAGGGTTGGAAGATCAACGGCACGTTGTATACAACTGTGAACGAAGCACTCCTGGATGCGCTGGATCAGGCAGAAGGACACCGTGTGACGGCGCAGGCAGTCCTGGAAAGCAGCAGTCCTGAAACTCCTGATGATTCGAAAGGTGACAGGAACACCGGTTCTGACAGTGACAGAGAGGATACCGACCGGAATGTGGCCAGAAATGCATGGAAAACAAAGAAAGTCAATGGCGTAGTCAGATGGAGCTACTATGATAGCGATGGACGTCGTGTATTCAATGTATGGAAACAGCTTTTGTACGAGGGAACCATGTTCTGGTATCACTTTGGTGCGGACGGGTACATGGATACCGGCTGGTTTAAAGATGCGGATGGAAACTGGTATTATCTGAATCAGGCATCCGACGGCACGCAGGGAACCATGAAGACCGGCTGGTTTAAGGACACAGACGGGAACTGGTATTATCTGAATCCGGTATCTGACGGTACGCGGGGAGCGATGAAGACCGGCTGGTTTAAGGATGTGGATGGAAACTGGTATTATCTGAACCCGGTATCTGGCGGTACCCAGGGAGCGATGAAGACCGGCTGGTTTACAGATCCGCAGGATGGACATCTCTATTATCTGGATCCAAAGACCGGTGCAATGGTGACCGGAAACATACAGAATGATAGCAAGTGATTCTGTTTCATGGGGATCCATCAACTTTTATGGTTGATGGATCCCTGCTTTTATCTTCTCATAGGACAAATGGAAATTTTTACTTGACAGTTCTATGTTTTTTCATGTATGATAGAAATAGTGTGAAGAGACATTTATCGTTTTCATGCAAATGTATGTAATGACCACTCCCGCAGAACAGACTACGGAAGTTAAGCCCATCGGACAGGCGGGTCAAGCGCCGCGTGGGGTTAAGCCCACATTATTGATTGAGTTAAAAGCTCAAATTTATAAGTTGATTACTTTATAATCAGTGTTTGAAAAACACATCATCTTGTGAATCGGTCAATAAGTGCAGGGACAATATATTTGCGATTGCAGACTTGGAGGAAAAAACGATAAAGGTCAGAGGCAGACGGGAGCGGAGTGACGCGCCCCAGACCCCAATGGAATAGAATCGTTTTGAGCAGATGATGGTTTTGGCGTCATCTGTTTTTTTATTATTCAGATGATGCGCAATCAATAAAATGCGTGAGGAACAAAACCATGGACAGAGAGAGACAAAAGAAAGCCCCGATCTATGAAGCGCTCGAGGAATTTAAAAAGAAGAGAGTTGTCCCGTTTGACGTGCCGGGACATAAGAGAGGACGCGGAAATCCGGAACTGGTACAGCTTTTAGGAGAGAAATGTGTATCTTTGGACGTAAACTCGATGAAGCCGCTTGACAACCTCTGTCATCCGGTCTCCGTGATCCGTGAGGCGGAAGAGCTTGCGGCGGAGGCATTCGGAGCGGCCAGCGCCTATCTGATGGTAGGCGGAACGACATCTGCGGTCCAGAGCATGATCCTCTCGGTGGTAAAAGCCGGAGATAAGATCATCCTGCCGCGAAACGTACATAAGAGCGTCATCAACGCTCTGGTGCTCTGCGGCGGAATCCCGATCTACGTAAATCCGGAGATGAACCAGAGACTCGGTATTTCGCTGGGAATGCAGGTCGAAAAAGTAAAACAGGCCATCGAGGACAATCCGGATGCGGTTGCGGTGTTCGTCAACAACCCGACCTATTACGGCATCTGCTCTGATATAAAAACGATCGTACAGCTTGCCCATGCGAGGGGCATGAGGGTTCTCGCGGACGAGGCTCATGGAACCCACCTGTATTTCGGAAAGAATCTTCCGATCTCCGCAATGGCAGCGGGAGCCGATATGGCGGCGGTATCCATGCACAAGTCCGGCGGAAGCCTGACCCAGAGTTCGCTTCTTCTTTTAAATAAGGGAGTGAACACCGATTATGTGCGCCAGATCATCAACCTGACCCAGACCACAAGCGCCTCCTACCTGCTTCTTTCCAGCCTTGATATCTCAAGACGAAATCTGGCTCTCCGCGGTGAGGAATCCTTCGCGAAGGTCGTTGAGATGGCAGAATACGCGAGACGGGAGATCAACTCCATCGGCGGCTATTATGCTTATGGAAAAGAACTGGTGAACGGGGACAGCATTTTCGATTATGATGTGACGAAGCTCTCCGTATATACAAGAGACATCGGACTTGCAGGAATCGAGGTCTATGATCTTCTGCGCGACGAGTATGATATCCAGATCGAATTCGGTGACATCAGCAACATTCTGGCTTACATCTCCATCGGAGATCGTATCCAGGACATCGAGCGCCTTGTTGGTGCTCTGGATGATATCGAGCGTCTCTACAAAAAAGACAGCTCCGGACTGCTCTCTGGCGAGTACATTTCTCCAAAGGTTGTTATGTCCCCGCAGAAAGCGTTCTACTCCGAGAAGGTCTCCGTGGAAGCGTCTTCAGGAAGAGTCTGTGCGGAGTTTGTGATGTGTTATCCGCCGGGAATCCCGATCCTGGCGCCGGGGGAGATGATCACGGACGACGTGGTCCAGTATATCCTGTATGCGAAGAAAAAGGGATGCTCCATGCAGGGAACAGAAGATCCGGCGGTGGACCATCTGATGGTGCTGGCAAACATATAGCATGAATTTTTTAAGGTGCCGGACCTGGCTGCAGGCAAACAGGCTGTCTGCCTGCAAACAGGCTTTGGCCAATACGATACAAGGAGTCACGAGATATGGAATTCTGGTTTTCAGAACTGCACACCGGAAACGTAAAGCTGTCCATCAAGATCGAAAAGCAGCTGTTTTCCGGGGAGAGTGAATATCAGCGGATCGATGTGTTC
>OGNA01000528.1_pt1 | contig 15835 bp, 15 predicted proteins | sample 1573411 | NCBI WGS metagenome assembly OGNA01 (sample SAMEA2581899, study PRJEB24529) | metagenome | biome: Human gut stool | place: China | collected 2011 | reverse complement strand
TACAGAGTTTGTAGCAACGGCGATATGACCCTTGGAGCCAAGTCCCTTGGACTTCATAGCCTCAACAGCGGTTCCTGCGAATACGGAGCTGTTGCCGACTTTCTTTGTGAATCCGAACAGACCGTCGAATGCGTCAGCAGTTTTTTCAGCTTCTGTCTCGTTGTCGCAGTTAATTCCGATATGAGCAAGCTCAAAGCCGAGCATTGTCTGAACAGCTTCCTTTGTGAGGTCGCGGATCTTATCGAACTCACCGGCAGCTACGAGGTCTTTCTTAACCATCCAGCTTCCGCCGCAAGCAAGGATCTTGTCGAATGCAAGGTAGGAGTTGATGTTCTTGGCGTTGATTCCGCCAGTCGGCATGAACTTCATCTGTGTGTACGGAGCTGCCATAGCTTTGATCATGTTGATTCCGCCAGCCTGCTCAGCCGGGAAGAATTTAACAACATCAAGGCCAAGGGAGATCGCCATCTCAACATCGCTCGGATTGGAAGTACCCGGAGTTACCGGAATTCCCTTATCTACACAGTATTTAACAACGGTCGGGTTTAAGCCCGGGCTTACGATGAATTTTGCGCCTGCGTTTACTGCACGGTCAACCTGCTCAGTTGTAAGAACAGTACCTGCGCCAACTAACATCTCCGGGAATTCTTTTGCCATAATACGGATGGACTCTTCTGCTGCAGCTGTACGGAATGTAACCTCAGCGCACGGAAGACCGCCCTCGCAAAGTGCCCTTGCAAGCGGTGCTGCATCCTTTGCATCGTCAAGTACAACAACCGGAACAATACCAATTTTCTGGATTTTCTCTAAAACTTCGTTCATGATTCCTGTCTCCTTTTTTGCTTTATAAATTTAGGAAATTCAGTTTTAGTCAATAATCAAGTCATATTGAGTCTTAATACCGAGTTTCATAATACGGAACTAAGTTTCGCATTGCGGTATCATCTAAATTAGATTATACTCATGAGATTCGAATTGTCAATAGCGAAAAAGCCTAATTTTACTGGATTTTCTGAGTAAAACTGCCGAAAAACAAATTGCTTCATTTTATTATGGAAGTGTGGTAAACTATAAAAAGTAAAAAACAAGGGAACCATAAGAACAGAAAAATATTTCCTGTGAAAGACCGGGAACGGCTGCCGGAGATGAGCGGCAGTTAGAAAGGGAAAAAACAATTATATGGATATACAGTTTCAGAAGCTGGGCGCCGAGAATTTTGCGGAACTCAGTAAGTATTATGGAAGGCGCCACGACAATACCTGTGACAGTGTGATGCTTGATAATTTCCTCTGGGCGGATTACTATCATGTCCACTTTTGCGAGAGAGATGACAAGGCAGTTCTCTGGATCATGAAGATTTTAGGAAAGATGTATGCCTCTCTTCCTGTGTGCGCCATCGAAGATATGCCCCACTACTTTAAAGAGATCGAACAGTATTTCAACGATAATCTTCATCTGCCGCTTGAGATCTATCTGGCGGACCAGGAGGCGGTGGACTGTTTAAATCTCCCGGCGGACCGCTACTCCGTAACGGAGCTTCCGGATGCAAAGGACTACCTTTACAGCGCGGAGGCGTTGAAGACATTGGCCGGAAAGGCGCTCCACAAGAAGAAAAACAACCTGAACGCGTTCAAAAAAGCATATGAAGGAAGATATGAGTACCGGACGCTCTGCTGTTCGGACGGCTGCGAGATCTGGAAGTTTCTGGATCAATGGAGAGAGGGAAAAGGCCAGGAGGTCGAGGGACACTTGGATTATGAAGTGGAAGGAATCCACGAGATCTTAAGGAACTGCTCGATGCTGTCAGTCCGCATGGGAGGGATCTATGTGGATGACCGGTTGGAGGCGTTCTCCATCGGAAGCTATAATAGTAAGGAAAAGATGGCGATCATCCACATCGAAAAGGCGAACCCGGAGATGCGCGGACTTTACCAGATGATCAACCAGCAGTTCCTGATCCATGAATTCCCCGAGGCGGAGATCGTAAACCGTGAGGATGATATGGGACTCCCGGGACTCCGTCAGGCGAAGATGTCCTATGCGCCGATGGATTTCGCGAGAAAGTATCGGATTAAACAGTTAGATTTTGAGGCACAGAGCGCGGAGTAAAGTATGATACGGTATTTGGAGACAGAAGAAAAGGGAAGATGCCTGGATCTCTGGAGAGAGGCGTTCCCGGAAGATTCCACGGAATTTTGTGATTATTATTTTAAGGAAAAAATGAAGGACAACAAGGTACTTGTCCGGGAGGAGAACGGTGAGATTGTATCCATGCTCCACCGGAACCCGTACAGGATCTATATGCGGGGAAGTGAGGCTGTGTGCGACTATATCGTCGGCGTTTCCACACTGGTTGCTGGGCGCCACAAGGGATACATGAGAAGTCTCATGCTGGCGATGCTGCGGGACATGCAGGAAGAACGGATGCCGTTTACGTTTCTGATGCCCGCAAGAGAGTCCCTGTACCGTCCCTACGATTTCCGGTATATTTATGATCAGCCGCGCTGGGTCCTCAAATATAATCCCCACATCCACAGAGAGCCCTGTAACCTGAAGACGCTGGGTGCAGATCTGGCGGAGTGGCAGACTGCCTGGTTAAAGAGAAAATATGAGGTCTTTGCGATCCGCGATGAGGCATATTTACAGCGGATGGAGAAGGAGCTTGCCAGCGAAAATGGAACCTGCACACTGCTCTATGACGATGACTGGTTTATCGGAATGCAGAGTGAGTGGGGCTTAAAGGAACGGGAGATGCGTTATCTCTACACCGGAGAACATTACCGGAGCGAGGCGGGACGGAAGCCGGCGATCATGGCGCGTATCGTCTGCATGCCGGAGTTCGTAAAGACGATCCGGTTAGCGGAGAACTGTCCGCAGGATGAAGTGACGGTGGAGATCGGGATCAACGATCTCTTCGTACCGCAGAATCAGGGTGCATGGCTGTGGCAGCTGACAAAGGAAGGCTCGAGGATGATCCAGGAATCCCGGTTTATCGCAAAGGGGAAAATGGAGGTCCTGACGATCTCGGAGCTTACCGAGTGGCTGTTTGGATACCGGACACCGGCGCAGGTGGCGAAGATCCCGTATGGGGAGTATATTGAGCCGTTTCACGGAGTGTTCTTAGATGAAGTTGTATAAATGATATCAGGGTCAAACGGTGCATGATCCGCTGACAGCAAAGCAGAAAAGCGCATGATATCAGATGTGAGATGACTCCCACCTCTTTAGGTGGCGAGCAGCAAGAATGCCGAGACGTTCTTGAATACAGAAAGGAGAGATCTGTCATGACAGAGCGGGAAACATTAAAAAAGTGGCTGGATGGGAGCAGCAATATCGTATTTTTTGGCGGGGCTGGCGTGTCCACGGAGAGCCATATTCCGGATTTCAGGAGTACGGACGGACTGTACAACCAGCAGTATGATTATCCGCCGGAGACGATCTTAAGCCATTCCTTCTATATGAGAAAGCCGGAGGAATTTTACCGATTCTACCGGAACAAGATGCTGTTTCCGAACGCGGAGCCGAACAGAGCTCATAAGGCACTTGCAAAGTTAGAGAAAATGGGAAAATTAAAGGCAGTCGTAACACAGAATATCGACGGACTGCATCAGAAAGCGGGCAGCAGGGAGGTTTTGGAACTCCATGGTTCCGTACTGCGGAATTACTGCACACGCTGTGGAAAGTTCTATGGACTGGATGCAATCTTAAATTCTACGGGAGTTCCGAAATGTACCTGCGGCGGAACGATCAAGCCGGATGTAGTCCTCTATGAGGAAGGTCTGGATCAGGAGACCATCGAAAAATCCGTGAAATATATCGCGAATGCGGATGTGCTGATCATCGGCGGAACGTCCCTCACGGTATATCCTGCAGCGGGGCTCATCGATTATTACCGGGGACATAAGCTGGTCCTCATCAATAAATCCGTGACACCGATGGATAACCGCGCGGATCTCGTGATCAGCGGGCCGATCGGGGAGGTTCTCGGGGACGCAGTCGGAGTATAAACAAATATTGTTTAGAATGATCGATGAATGCCGCAGTAAGTTTGAATATCATACATAGGCTGGAATGGGCGCACATATAAAGCGCGCGGCAAAAGCGCAGAAAACAGGAGGCAGAAACTATGTATCAGGCAGCAGAGAATCGTTATGAGACTATGGAGTATAAACGCTGTGGAAGAAGCGGTTTAAAGCTTCCGCGGGTCGCGCTGGGATTATGGCAGAATTTCGGACTGGAAAAGACGATTACAGATCAGGAGGAGATCCTGTGCCATGCATTCGACCGCGGGATCACACACTTTGATCTTGCGAACAACTACGGACATCCGGCAAACGGCCTTGCGGAGAAAAATTTCGGTCAGGCGCTTAAGGATTGTCTTGGTACATACCGGGATGAGCTCGTGATCTCAACAAAAGCCGGATATGATATGTGGCCGGGACCTTACGGAAACTGGGGTTCCAGAAAGTATTTGATGGCGAGCCTCGACCAGAGTTTGAAGCGCTTGGGGCTTGATTATGTCGATATTTTCTACCATCACAGACCGGACCCGGAGACACCGATCGAGGAGACGATGGGAGCACTGAGCGATATCGTCCGCAGCGGAAAAGCGCTTTATGTCGGACTTTCCAATTATAAAGAGGAAGAGACGAGAAAAGCAGTAAAGATCCTGAAGGAAAACGGAACGCCGTGCCTGATCCACCAGCCGCGGTATAATATGCTGGAGCGTTGGGTGGAAGACGGACTTCTCTCCGCGCTTGATGAAAACGGAGTGGGCTGTATCTGCTTTTCCCCGCTCGCGCAGGGCGCACTGACAGATAAATACCTGAAGGGGATTCCGGCAGGTTCCCGCGCATCCCGTGAGGGAACGACGGTGGCACAGCGGTATCTTTCTGATGAACAATTAGAAAAAATCAAACAATTAAACCAACTTGCGGAAGAACGCGGACAGACGCTGGCGCAGATGGCCATCGCCTGGATCTTACGCCGCCCTGAGGTGACAACGGTCCTGGTGGGCGCAAGCAGAGTTTCGCAGCTGGATAACAGTCTTGCGGCGCTTGGGTGCACGGGATTTTCGGAGGATGAGCTGAAAAAGATCGACGAGATCCTGGCATAAAAGAGTTTAGAACAGATCAACACGCAGAAACCGTATGGATCGTGAAAATTTGTAAGAAATAAGAGATCGTTTGAGAAGACAGGTTTCAGGCAACAGGAGACATAGAGAATGGTATATGAAGTAGGCGATATCGTAAAATTAAAGAAACCGCATCCCTGCGGCAGTCAGGAATGGGAAATCCTGCGCGTGGGCGCGGACTTCCGCTTAAAATGTATGGGCTGCGGCCATATGGTCATGGTGACGAGACGGCTGGTGGAGAAGAATACCAGAGGACTCAGGAAACCGGATGGGACGGAAGTAAAATAAAGGAAACTTGAAAAACAAAAACCAGCCACATGGGATTCATTAGAGCGGGAAGCGTAATGGAAAACATGTGGCTGGTTTTTGAGTTCGGAGGCAACTATAAAAGCGCACAGATCTTCTCAACCGCGTCCTGCGGCCCCTTGGTATTCGGGATATCGTACTTTGCATATTTCTTATATAACCCGCGTCGCGTGAGATAGGTATTCTCGATTTCCTCTTTTGTATGGTTCTTAAATAACGGTCGTTCCGGGTGTAACGCAAGGTTCCGGTAGCAGTCCTCGAACGGGCGGTCGATATAGAAGATCGTGCCGCTCTTTTCGAGGATCTCCCCATTCCGGTCAAAGGTCAGCATTCCGCCTCCGGTAGAGACCACGGACGGGCCGAGGCCGCATACCTGACGGGCGATCTCATGTTCATAGTCCCGGAACAAAGACTCCCCGCCTTTTGCGAAGATCTCTGGGATCGTCATTTTGTAATGTTCGATCAGCATCTGATCCGTATCGTAAAAGGGGAGACCGAGCTGTTCGGAGAGAAGTTTCCCGATAGTGGTCTTTCCGCTGCTTGTGAAGCCGCATAAAATAATTGGATGTTCTGGTGTCATGTCTGGTTCCTCTCGAAAGGTCTGCTGATTCTGGCGAAAGTATTCTGCGTTTTTGATAATACCGCACCGGGTATCAAATGAGCCGGCAATGTCGGTCTGTAAATGAAAAGCACATATAAAATACCATAAATATAGAAGAAAGGCAATAAGAGTGAGGACAAAGTTTCCGGGAATAGCAGAAGCGGTTTCCTAAAACGTGGGCGGGCGAGTCTGCCGACACATATTTTACTCCGACTTCAACAATGGATAATGCCCCAAAAACTGCTGCAGCGCCAGATTCCCGGAGGATCTTTTCCACGCCGCAATGATCTCAACGACCTCCTCTTCACCGATCAGCGGGATAAACACAAGGTTTTCCGCATTTGTCAGCTTATGCGTCACATAGGAGGGAATAATGGAGATCCCTTCCTCGATGGATACCATCATGAGAATACTCTCCACATCGTTGGAACGGAAGAAGATGTCCGGATGATATCCGGCCTGCTCATACATCTCGTAGAAGCGGAGGTCACTGACGGAATCACCGGTGCTGGACGGGGTCATGAACAGCAGGCGTTCGCCGTGGAGCTCTGACCGCTGAAGGGATTCCCGCCTGGAAAGTGGATGATTGCTGTAAACCGCTACCATCAGAGGACTGCGTTCAATGAGCCGGTATTCAATGGACTCGTTTTTCACGAGCTCCGTGCTGTCCCAGGTAAAAATAATATCATATTCGTCCTTCAATAGCCCCGCGGCGAGAAGATCGGTGTTCCGGCGGTAACAGGAGACAAGAATATTTGGATACTTATTATGGAAGAAACGCAGGGAGTTGGAAAAATTGCTTCGCTCAAAGCCTTTTGTATATCCGATCCGCAGGGTTCCTACCATACCGGTTGAAACCTCCTGAATCCGGTTTACCGCCTGATCAATGCGGCCGAGGATCGACCTTGCATCACTTAGAAATGCGCTTCCGGCCGGAGTCAGGGAGATCGGGCGGCTCGACCGGTCAAAGAGCGGGACGCCGAGGCTGTCTTCTAACGCGCGGATCTGCTGGGTGATGGCAGTCTGGGTAATATAAAACTGGTCCGCGGCTTTCGTGAAGCTGCGGCATTCAGCGGCGGTCACGAAGTAGCGCAGCTGGTTTGTGTTCATAAGCTCCTCCTAAAAAATAGGAATAAATCGCCCCACTCTGTGGGAAGCATCGTTACTCTTCGTAAAACATAAGTTTTTCTTATGATATCATACAAAATGCGCGGTTGCAAATCCTTTTACCGGGCGGTATCATAAGACTACTGATGCTGGATGGCGGTACAAGGGTAGATACGTTCCAAACAGTTACCCAAACGGAACATACTGTACAATACCGAATACAGTGACGCCAGCAGGATAAGAGCTGCGGATAAGACAGACGCGGACCGCAGCCGTAAGAGGGGAGTTATGCTTATGAAACGAGAAAATTTTGGCTCACGTTTAGGTTTTTTACTGGTAAGCGCGGGCTGTGCGATCGGAATTGGAAATGTGTGGCGGTTCCCGTATGTAGCGGGACAGAACGGCGGCGGTGTATTCGTCCTGTTCTATCTGCTGTTTCTGTTGTGTATGGGCGTTCCGGTCCTCACGATGGAGCTTGCGGTGGGACGTGCGGGACGAAAGAGCGCAGTCGGCGCATATCGGGCGCTGGAAAAGCCGGGCAGTAAATGGCATGTACACGGCTGGTTCTGTATCCTCGGCTGTTACCTGTTAATGATGTATTACACGACTGTATCCGGCTGGATGCTCAGCTATTTCGTGAAGTTCGCGACGGGAACATTCACCGGAATGAATGCGGATCAGGTCGCGGGAGTATTTGGGGATATGCTCGGCAATCCCGGTGAGATGGGATTCTGGATGGCGGTGACCGTTATCGTCGGATTCTTTATCTGCAGCAGAGGTCTTCAGAATGGCCTTGAGAAGATCACAAAATGGATGATGGCGGCGCTGTTATTGCTGATCCTGGTGCTTGCGGGACACAGCCTGATCCTTCCGGGCGCGAAAGAGGGACTGAGCTTTTACCTTCTCCCGGATTTCAAACGCGCGTCGGAGGTCGGGCTCGGATCGGTGATCATGGCGGCCATGAACCAGTCCTTCTTTACATTAAGCCTTGGCATTGCGGCAATGGAGATCTTCGGAAGCTATATGTCCGAGGAACATACGCTTGCAGGTGAGGCGGTACGGATCTGCGGCCTTGATACGCTGGTAGCCCTTTCCGCCGGACTGATTATTTTCCCGGCATGCTTTTCCTTCGGCGTACAGCCGGATGCCGGCCCGCAGCTGATCTTTATCACACTTCCGAACGTGTTTGCCAACATGGCAGGCGGACGGATCTGGGGCATGCTGTTCTTCTTATTTATGTCGGCGGCAAGCTTCTCAACTGTTATCGCCGTGTTTGAAAATCTGCTTTCCAGCTGCATGGATAACTTTGGATGGAGCAGAAGAAAGGCTTCCGTGAGCAACTGTATTTTCGTCCTGATCGCCAGCCTGCCCTGTGTTCTGGGCTACAATATATGGAGTAACCTCCACATTATCGGCGCGAGAGATGTTCTGGATTCTGAGGACTTCTTAGTCAGCAACCTGCTTTTACCGCTTGGATCCCTTGTTTATCTCTTATTCTGCGTGAGCAAGTGGGGATGGGGATATGATAAGTATCTCGCAGAGGCAAACAATGGAGCGGGACTTAAGATGCCGGGGGCGAACTGGGCGAAGATCTATTTCCGGTATGTTCTTCCGGTGCTGATTTTGGTGATCCTGATCCAGGGACTGATCGGATAACAGACTGACCGGTATGCACGAAATTCATAAAAAGACAGGAATTTATGAAAAACTTACCGGTTTAATGCGATATGCACATAAAAACTTTAAAGTGTAAAAGCTTTTGTATTGAATATCGAAATAACCTGTGTTATAATAAGCATCGCAAATACAAAAAAAGAGGAGAGTACCACAATGAAAAAGATGATTGCACTGGGCATGGCCGCTATGATGTGCCTGTCCATGACTGCATGCAGTGTCTCCACATCTTCCAAGACCGAGACGACCGCAGCAGCAACAGAAGCAGCTGAGACAACTGCAGAAGCAGCAAAAGACAGCGAGACAACCGCAGAGGCTGCCGGCGATCTTGTTGCGACCGCAGATTATCCGACAAAACCGATCACAATGATCATTCCTTACGGTGCAGGCGGAACAACCGATACATGGGGCAGAAAGCTTGCAGTTCTGCTTGAAAAATATTTAGGACAGCCGATTACCGTTACAAACCAGGGTGGCGCGTCCGGATCCATCGGAAGCCAGTTCGTAAAAGAGCAGCCGTCTGATGGCTACACACTTCTTGTGTGTGCAGAGACGATGGGAACCTACAGAACCATGAATATCTGCGACCTTGGATACGATGATTTTACCGTTATCTCTCCGTTGGTTGGTGACCCGAAGGTTCTTGTAGTCGGAAAAGACTCCAAGTACAACACTCTTCAGGAGATTCTTGATGCGATCAAGGAAAATCCGGGAAAGATCACAATGTCCCACTCCGGCCCTGGAGGAAGCGGACACAATCAGGGACTTGTATTAAAAGAGCTCGGCTATGAAGTTGCTATGACAAGCTTTGACTCCGGTAACGACGCGCTTCTCGGTGTTATCGGCGGACAGGTTGACTTCACAAACCCGAATATCTCCACACTCGGCGGCTATATCGAGAGCGGCGATGTGAAACCGTTAGCAGTATTCTCCGATAAGAGAATGGACGCTTACCCGGATATCCCGGCGTTTACAGAGACAGTTCCGGAAGCTGAAAAGTACTTAAATATCCCGTACACACTCCTTTCCTTCGTTGTAAATAACGATACACCGCAGGAGGTCGTTGATGTATTAAAGGCAGCATCTGAGAAGGTATTCGCAGATCCGGAGTGGACCGACTTCGTAAAACAGAACGCAGCGGATCCGGTATATGACGAGTACAAAGATGACGCATCGATCCAGGCATTCTATGACAACTGGAAATCCGTAATCTGCTGGTTACAGTATGACAACGGTGTTGCCGAGAAGAGTCCGGAAGAGTTCGGCATCAAGAGAATTGGAGAATAATCAATGAAGAATAAGATTCATTCGCTGATCGTCGAAGGAATTGTATTTTGCGGGAGCGGCCTTGTGCTGCTCTCGTATTCTCTTTCATCCTACGCGAAAGGGTTTAACAAAAGCTGGGCACAGTCCCCGTACCTGTTTCCGCTGATCGTGGCGATCGCCATGATCGGTCTGTCCTTATGGATCGTCGGAGAGGGAGTTACGTCGATGAAAAAGGCTGCCGCAAATCCGGATGACAAGAAGCCGGAAAAGGCAGGAAAAACAGAAAAGAGGCGCTGGGTCGTGATCGCCCTGATCCTCTGTGCGATCTACTATGCGGCTCTCGCCTTCATTAAAATTCCGTATATCACCATCGGAATTTTATCTTTTGCGTATACATTTTCGACATTTGAGGTTGTGACGGTGGTATTCCTGATCGCCATGATGATTTTCATGGGTGTCAGAAAAAATCCGGTCCTTGTCTTCGTGCCGATCGGAACCACCTTGTTCTTAAGCCTTGCATTCCGCACATTCTTACATGTGCTTCTGCCATAGAAAGGAGAAAGGAAAATGATGCAGATGTTATCCGTGGTCGATCCGCGGTTTATCCTTATGGTTCTCCTTGGTTCTGTGGCTGGTCTGTTCGTAGGAGCGATCCCGGGACTTTCCGTGTCCATGGCGACTGCGCTTCTCGTATCCATTACTTATACCTGGGAACATTCAGACGCCCTGGCGATGATCATGGGTGTCTATGTAGTCGGAGTCTTCTCCGGCGCGGTATCGGCGATCCTGATCAATATCCCCGGCGCGCCTTCATCGGTCGTAACGACACTGGACGGCTATCCGATGTCGAAAAAAGGTCAGTCCTACAAGGCGCTCTTTACCGCAACGATCTACTCGTTTATCGGAAGCTTATTTGGTCTTCTGGCCCTGGGACTCTTAGCGGAGCCGGTATCGAGAGTTGCGATCAAATTTACAAAGATGGACTATTTCCTTCTGGCTCTCTTCGGACTTGCGACAGTCGGTTCCGTCAGCACGAAGAACTACGCGAAGGGGCTTATCAGCGTTATGATCGGTCTTGTGATCAGCATGATCGGACTGGATCCGCTGATGGGAACAAAGCGCCTGACCTTCGGAATCCAGAACCTCGCGGGCGGTGTCAGCACAGTCCCGGCACTTGTCGGCTTCTTCGGTTTCGCAGAAGTGCTCTCTGTTGTATACAACATGAAGCAGGAGCAGAATGTCCTTGCGATGGAAAAGGCGAAGGTCAGCCTGAAAGAGATCTTAAAAAGCTGGAAGCTTTCCTTATATACATCCACGATCGGTCTTTTAGTCGGCGCTCTTCCGGGAGCAGGCGGACCGGTGGCATCCTTTATCGCATATAATGAGGCGAAGCGTCTCGTAAAGAAGCCGGAGGTTCCCTTCGGCGAGGGCGCGGTGGAAGGAATCGTTGCCAGTGAGTCCTCCAACAACGCATGTATCGGCGGTGCACTGATCCCGATGTTGACGTTGGCGGTTCCGGGCGACGCAGTTACCGCGATCATCCTTTCCGTATTCTATGTCCATGGCTTACAGCCGGGTCCATTATTTATCACCCAGAACAAAGAATCCTTCTACTCGATCGTAGTAGCGGGAATCATCGCGTGCTTTGCGCTTTTACTGTTAGGACTGATTGTTGCCCCGAGGATCTGTAAGGTCATTACGATCCCGAAGAACATCATGATCCCGGTGGTAACGAGCCTCTGTGTGATCGGTTCCTTCGCGTGCAACAACCGTCTGTTTGATGTGGGACTCATGTTCTTCTTCGGACTGATGGGATTCATGATGCGTCGGTTCGATTATCCGGTTGCCCCTCTGATCCTTGCGATGGTACTCGGAAAGATGATGGATTCCAACTTCCGTCAGGCTGTGTCTCTGGCATCGTCCTCCGACAACCCGTTTATGGCGATGTTCGGACATCCGATCACGATCGTTCTTTCGATTTGTACATTATTCGTCCTTCTTGGAAATATTCCGTGGACGAAGCCGTATATCGATAAAGTAAAAGGCATCTTTTCAAGAAAAACGGCGTAATTTCAGATAAAACTTCTGAAAAACAGGCCGGATCACCAAATTTTGACCGGCGTAGAATTTCCCGCCGGTGTGAAAGACGGTAGGAAATGAAAAAAGTATAAAAAGAGCAGGAAATCAGGCAAAAAGTGCTTGCATTTCCTGCTCTTTTTTGCTAAGATTATTACCTGTGACATGTAAAAAATCCTTGCTCCTGATACTGAAAATCGGGGGCCGGAAGACCAGAAGGAGGTTTATGAAACTATGAACAAATACGAGTTAGCAGTTGTTCTTAGCGCAAAACTTGAAGATGACGAGAGAGCAGCCGCACTTGAGAAAGTGAAAGGCTATATCACACGTTTCGGCGGCAATATCGTTGATGTGGACGAATGGGGCAAGAAGAGACTTGCATACGAGATCCAGAAGAGCAAAGAGGGATTCTACTACTTCATCCACTTCGAGGGTGAGGCAAACTGCCCGAACGAGGTTGAGGCTCACATCCGTATTATGGAGCCGGTTGTTCGCTATCTTTGCGTAAGACAGGACGCTTAATAAAGAAAGAGTGAGAATATGAATAGAGTTATCCTTATGGGTAGATTAACCAGAGATCCGGAAGTACGCTATTCCCAGGGCGAGCGCTCTATGGCAATCGCAAGATATACGCTTGCAGTTGATAGAAGAGGCAGAAGAAGCCAGGACGGCGATCAGGGTCAGACGGCCGATTTTATCAACATCGTAGCTTTTGATCGTGCCGGTGAATTTGCGGAGAAATATTTCCGTCAGGGCATGCGTGTACTGGTTTCCGGAAGAATCCAGACCGGAAGCTATGTCAATAAGGATGGCCAGAAGGTCTATACAACCGATATTATTGTAGATGACCAGGAATTCGCTGACAGCAAGGGTCAGGGCGGCGATAACAGCGGCTTTGGCGGCGGCAACAGCTACGGCGGCGGAAACCGCGGCGGCTATCAGCAGGGGACAAGACCTGCTCCGTCCAGTGCCATCGGCGATGGATTTATGAATATTCCGGATGGAGTCGAGGACGAAGGACTTCCATTCAACTAAATACCAGTCTGAGACAATACAGTGCGTTACTCCTAATTCGCTGTGAGTAGACTGAGTTTGCACGTGACCGGACAGGCGTTGGACGGTTACAGACAACGAAACTAACAGGAGGTAATTTAAAATGGCATTCAATAAAGGTGACAAGTCCGATTCTTCCAGAGTAAGAAGAGGCGGCATGCATAGAAGAAAAAAAGTTTGCGTATTCTGCGGCGATAAGAACGGCGAGATCGATTACAAGGACGTAAACAAGTTAAAGAGATACGTATCCGAGAGAGGAAAAATCCTCCCGAGAAGAATCACAGGCAACTGCGCAAAGCACCAGAGAGCTTTAACAGTAGCTATCAAGAGAGCACGTCATATTGCTCTTATGCCGTACACATGTGAATAATTCCTTAGAATAAGGATTTTCACGGATAAAGTAAGGTTTTATCTAATTAATTTGAAGCATCATTCGAGGATTCCATATGAGAGATCATGTGGGATCCTTTTTTGGCGTAGCAGAGAATTTCCTGTTACACAAAAAGGCACTACATGTCGATGATGTGCACCCGCGCGAAGATCGCGCTGAACAGATGTAGTTATGACAGGTATTGACATTAAATCGAAATAAGAAAAAGAAATTTGTTTTTCCTGAAAGCTGGAAAAATATGAGAAGCTGCAATAAGGAACTGCATGAAAATTGCATCAAAAGATATTTAAGGATATTTATGTCTGAAAATTGACTTTTTTGCTGACACCCTTTATACTACGTAGAGGAAAAGTCAAAAAAAGAAACAGCAATGTGGAAGGGCAGTACACTATTTGAGAAGTCATTGAAAGGTCCAGAACATTATTCTGGACCCTTTTTTTAGCCTTCTGCGGAAGTTTTAAGGAGAAACAGTACACTGCTTATGCCATTCCCGCATTGCCCTGCGGTTCGTGAAAAGGTATCGAAAAGGAGAAGGAAGGGGGAGCTGAAAATTTCAACCGCTCGTTATGGCTTGTTCTGAATAAGAAAATAAAGCCCACCGATATTCGGTGGCGGAATGGAGCATTTCAAATGATTCATGATGGATTTATCTATCTGGCCACTTTAATGCTGTTAGCAGCAATTCTGGTCAATCTTCCCGTGTACCTGCGGGGAAAAGGCGCACAGACCTTTTTTAAATTTGCACCGCCGATCGTTCTGATCTATTTAGGCATGATGCTTTTATGTACTATGAAAGTATGGGATCTGCAGGATACGTCAGCCATTTACGTATCGATCAAAAATCCGTTACTCTACGCAATGCTGTTTTTAATGCTGCTGCGTTGTGATCTGAAAAAGATCATTAAATTAGGACCGAAAATGCTGATCGGTTTCTTCTCAGCGAGTATTTCAATCGGTGTTGGTTTTGTAGTAAGCTATGGAATTTTTCATAAATTACTGGGTCCGGAAAGCTGGAAAGCACTTGCAGCACTGTGCGGAAGCTGGTTAGGCGGCGGCAGTAATATGCTGGCGATTCAGGCAATTCTGGATGTAAGTGAAGAAAGTCTGGCATATTCTCTGGTAATGGATTCGGTTTGTGCAGTAATCTATGTTATGTTCCTTCTGTGGGTGATCAACTTCTCTAAGGAATTCAACTCCTGGACAAAGGCAGATGTACGTCTGATCGATGAAGTAGGAGCATCTCTGGAAAAAGAGGCAAGGGAGGACAAGAGACCTCTTACCTGGAAAAACATGCTTCTTTTAATCGGCGTATCCTTCTTTATATCCTCTCTGTCCAAGGATGCCGGTGTTATGGTTGCGTCTGTTCTGCCTGTTTTTGATAAGGCAACCTGGACAGTTCTTCTTGTAACAGCTGTAGGTCTGATCGTAGCAATGACTCCTTTTGGAAAGATTAAGGGAACGGAAGAAGTTTCCAATATCATGCTTTACATTGTCATCGCAATGATCGCTTCCAGAGCAGATATTTCTGCTATGGGAAATGCACCGGTATGGCTGGCTGCCGGATTCCTGATCCTGCTGATCCATATAGCGGTTATGGTAATCCTTGCAAAGCTGATCCGACTGGATATCTTTACCTGTGCGGTTGCTTCTCTGGCGAATGTCGGAGGAACTGCGACAGCGCCGGTACTTGCAGGTGCATACAGCAGCGCACTGGTTCCGATCGGTATCCTGATGGCTCTCCTCGGCAATATTATTGGAACACCGGGCGGCGCATTTGTAGGATACTTAATGAGCCTGATCGGGTAGAGAACAACAATTGAAACGGGTTGTACAAGAGCTCCGCACGGGAAACTGTGCGGAGTTTGTTTTTGTCAGGACAGGGCTCTGTTCTGCGGGAGGTTAGAATAAATTATAGTGTTACTGATTTTTTCCTTCCCTATCCGTAATGGAAAAGAAATGATAAGATGTATTCAAGAATGCCGAAGCATTCTTGCTGCGATATGCGCATCATGCAAAGCATGACATACTTCTTTTGCGCATCATAAGCAATCCTGCCGAAGGCTATGGCTATTTTTATAGAAACTATTCTTCATTATTTTATATAAAAGTGTGATTGTATGGCATTAAAATTAAATAATTATGTGATTGTGCTTGTGATTTTCATGAATTTCACATATAATAAAAGTGTGATTATAAAGCATAAAACTCCAATAAAAATGTGAGGAGT
>OGNA01000522.1_pt1 | contig 16133 bp, 14 predicted proteins | sample 1573411 | NCBI WGS metagenome assembly OGNA01 (sample SAMEA2581899, study PRJEB24529) | metagenome | biome: Human gut stool | place: China | collected 2011 | reverse complement strand
AGTTTTCTTACGGTCAGCGCAGTAAATGCGCAGACCTACTGAACAGTTACTATTTTCCATCTAATATTTTCCCCACATCCTCCATCGACTCCGGGTCCAGAATCACCTTCATCGCCCAGGGCGGAACGTCCGCGTCAGTATAATTATCCCGCATAAACACGAAGGCCGTGTCATATGGCGGCATTTTCACCGGAAATGTCCCATATCCGTCCGTAAAATAGAGAAGTCCCCGCAGCCTGCTGAACTTTCCCGCCTTGATCATCTGGTCCACATGCAGGAATGCCGGGCGGAAATCAGTCCCGCCCATGCCATGGGGCTCCATGTGGTCCATGTAATTCCGAAGGTCCTCCTCGCTCTCGATCTTCACATCCTGCCGTACTTTATCGTCGCACTGCAAAATGTGGATATTGACCTTCTTAAAGAAGCTCTCCGACTGAGCCAGCACCCCGTAGGTCTCTTCCAGGAATTTCTTCACCAGCTCCCCGGAACATGACATCGAAGTGTCGATAACGACCACAAAATCCTCGATCCGCCGGACTTCCTTCGTCTCAAGGGGCTCGATCAACGGCATATTTCCGTATAACTGCATGCCATAATTGTAGAATACATAGTCGAACGCATCCGGATCGATCTGGACTGTCTCCTTCAGCACCGAAAATTTCCGCAAAAATTTCCGGTAATCGTACCGCTCCCGGTTTTCCACCGCCAGCTGGTCCATCAGCTCCTTGGAGTCATCCGCCGCCTCGTTGGAAAACGCCTCCATCTCCGCCTGCATCTTCTCCCGCTTGTCATCCCAATCGTTTTTTCGGTTCCGGTTGGGATTCGGGGACTTTTTCTCGTCCTCTTTCTCCCATCTGGAATGATCGTCCCGGCAGAATTCCCGGCAGAGCCGCTCATATTCGATCTCCGAAAGCTCCATCTCCTGCATAGTGTGATAGATGCTCTCCGCGTTCAGTACCTTGATCTTTTTCCTCAGACGTCCGTAAAATTCCGCCCGCACCGGGGACATCGGCAGATGGACGCACGGCTTGTGGATCCCGTCGATCAGGGACTCCACAGCGATATCGCATGCCAGATTCCAGTATTCCTCTGTCCGCTTTTTTCTCGACCATGGGTGGACAAAGAGACAGTGGAAAGTCTCGTGCAGGATCATGCGGTTTACATAAACAGGATTTCTCCGGTACCAGCCGCAGATGTATCCTGTCTCAAATGATAATAAGGTTCCGTCCGTTCCGATTCCCTTGATGCTGTTGTCCGCCACCGGGAACAGACCATTTAAGGCCACGTCGAGAAACCGCATGGAAAGATACAGCTCATTCCTCGCGTTCCGTATGATCTCAACGCCGATCGCCGCCAGTTCTTCCAGCGCGCCCTGCTCTCTCAGGATCGGCGACCATGCCGCATCTTCTCTCATGACGATTTCTGACCTCCTCACAAATCAAAATCAAACTTTTTCTTCTTTACGCCAAACTTCTTCCTCTGGATCTCCATAAACATCCCCAAAAGCTCCGGCAGATGCTTATCCGCCGTCAGCGGATTCTTTTCCGGTGTTAAATACTGTCCCGCAATCCATTTTATGGTCTCCGGGTCCTCAAGAGTTCCAAGAAGTACCTCATAAAGATTCTCCATAAGAAACTTTTCATATTCCTTTTTCGCGCTCTCCCACAGTCCTTTCGGATACTGCAGCCGGGTCACCGCGATCTTCGATGCCATGAGAACCGATTCCTCTGCTTTTTCATACACAAACATTTTATCATACCTGTCAAATCGGAATTTTCGTCCCTCAAAACAGTAGCGATACTTCTGCCCTGCACCGTGGATATTGGATACCGTGATCCTGGCGGGCGTATTTTCCACCGCCTCGTCGTAGTATTCCGGGAAGATCACACGCGCAGTCTCTGTCTCCCCGTTCTCTTCCTCAAAAGTACTTGAAGCCAGCGATGTTCGTGCAGAGTCCGTGTCTCTCTCGTCCTGCATTCGATTTTGTCCGCTCTGTATAAACACATGTACTGTGACTCTCTCATTGATCTCCGTCACAAAATCCCTGAGTGCCGACTCTTCATCCACCCCCATATGCACAGTCAGACTCCTGATATTCCGGCAGCCCGTAAACACACCGCCGCCGACTTCCCGGAGCGCCCCGTAAAAATGGATCTCCTGAAGCTTCTCACATCCATAAAATTCATATCTCCCGATCCGGGTGAGTGTCCGCGGTAGATAGACTTTCTCCACCGGGCTCCCCGAAAATACCTTGTCTGCCAGCTCTGTCACCGGAAGTCCGCCCAGACTTTCTGGTACCACGCAGACGGTGCCTGGTGCCAAAAGCTTTGTCACACAAGCGCCCCCATTTTTCTCTTTAAATTCAAATTCAACATCCATATTCCAGTTACACTTATTATAATTGTTCAGCAGACCAGAACAATTAGTTCACAGACCTGCCGAACAGTTATGCTTATTCTTCAATCAGTTTATTTAACTTTCTCATCGCACTAAACCGGTAATAGTATACCAGGAATGCCAGCGAAGTGATACTCCAGCTTAACGGATAACTCGTCAGCGTTGTATACAGCCCCGGATGAACCGCGCCCGCGCCGAATACCCAGAGCACACGCAGGATACAGGTTCCGACACAGATGATCAGCATCGGGACCAGGGCATCGCCCACACCGCGCAGAGTACACGGATATACGTTGACGCAGATATAGCAGAACCAGAACGGTACCAGGAAGCAAAGGATGTTCATGCTCTCAGCCATAACATCCACATCGTTCGTAAAGAGACTGATCAGAACCGGTCCCGCCGTAAACATAAACAGGCCGAGCGCCGCCGTGATGATCGTCGACATGAGAAGTCCCACATAGGTTCCCTTCTTTAAACGTCTGATCTTGCCCGCACCGAAGTTCTGACCCGCAAAGGTCGTCACGGAGATTCCCATGGCATCCATAGTCATCCAGAAAATACCGTCGATCTTTCCGTAAACCGCCCAGGACGCGATCGTATTCGTTCCGTATCCATTGATGTTTGCCTGAATCAGGATATTGGAGATTGAGTACATCATGGACTGGAGTCCCGCCGGAAGACCGATCTTTATGATCCTCTTTAATAATACCGGCTCCACACGGAGTTCCTTCGGGATAAAACGGTAAGATTCTTTTGTCCGGATCAGCGTTACCATAACGAGTACTGCCGATAAAAGCTGGGACATGATCGTCGCAAGCGCCGCCCCGGCAACTTCCATATGAAAACAGACTACAAACAGGAGATCCAGAGCAATATTGGTCAGGCAGCTCGCCACAAGGAAATAGAGCGGTCTCTTCGAATCTCCCACAGCTCGCAGGATCGCAGCGCCCATGTTATAGACCAGATTTCCTATGATACCCAGAAAATAGATCCTGAGATATGTCACAGAATATCCAAGGATCTCTTCGGGAGCACCCATAGCCCGGATTGCAGCCGGAGTGAAGATCTCACCGATCACTAAGAGTGCCACACCGCCGGCCAGCGCCAGACAGAACGATGTGTGGACCGATTTCTGCACCTGCTGGTCTTCCTTTGCCCCATAGAACTGGGATACGACAACGGCCGCGCCTGAGGACATTCCGACGAAGAAACCAACTAACAGGTTGATCAACGTTCCTGTCGTACCCCCTACCGCGGAAAGTGCTTCTTTTCCAACGAATTTTCCAACGATCATGGCATCTGCCGTGTTGTAAAGCTGCTGGAAAAATGTCCCGAACAGGATCGGAAAGAAAAAGAGCAGAAGCTGCTGCCAGATCACACCGTCCGTGATCCCGTTGTAACCTGCCGGATGATTCTTCTTAAGTGTCATATCTTCACCCTCTACAAAATCCGCCATGCATGGATCCCGTTTGCGGTCTTTTCTGAATGCATGGCAATTGATACTTCCGCCCTGTATCTGTGGGCGGAGGTATGATTGATCAAAGGCCGGCTCTTTCGCCGCCTTTAAAGGTTCTTTTTATGATTACAGGAGATTCTTTCTGAGTTCCTCGCCGCTCTTTGCGGAAAGGTATGCCGGCGGAATGTCAAGAATGGTCTTGCATCCGCTCATTCCCTCCTGCTTCATGCGGACTGCGGCGCGGGCACAGCAAACGATCACGGAGGAAGTGAACTCCGGGTTGGAATCCAGTTTCAGACGATACTCAATCACATGTGTATTCTCCTGATTCCATCCGGTCTTTCCGTTTCTGATCACGAAACCGCCGTGCGGGAGTGTGGAGTGGTCACGCTTCATCTCTTCCTCGCTGATGAAATGAACCGTTGTGTCATAGTCGGAGAAGTAGTTCGGCATCGTTACGATCTCTTTTTCGATGCGTGCAAGATCAGCACCCTCTTCAGCAACAACATAGCACTCTCTTGTGTGTTTCTCTCTCGTTGTGAGCTCCGGAGTCTCGCCATTTCTGATTCTCTCCAGCACGCTCTCAACCGGGACTGTATACTGTCTTGCGTCCTTCACGCCATCAATGCGGCGGATCGCGTCGGAATGCCCCTGACTCACACCTTTGCCCCAGAATGTATAGTCTTTACCATCCGGGAGAATTGCATTTGCGTATACACGATTTAAGGAGAACATACCCGGATCCCAGCCTGCGGAGATCACTGCTACATTTCCTGCTTCCTTTGCCGCTGCATCGACAGCTGCAAAATGCTCCGGAATTCTCGCGTGTGTGTCAAAGCTGTCCACTACGGTGAAATATTTCGCATACTCCGGTGTCTGCACCGGAAGATCTGTCGCACTTCCGCCGCAAAGGATCAGGACATCGATCTTATCTGTCATATGTTTCGCTTCGTCCGCATGGTAAACCTTTGCGTCTTCGGTCAGGATCCTTACATTTTTCGGATCTCTTCTTGTAAATACTGCCGCAAGCTCCATATCCGGATTCTGTTTGATGGCGCACTCAACGCCGCGTCCAAGATTTCCATAACCCATAATTCCGATTCTGATCGTCATATTGTTCTCCTCTTCTTTCTTTATTTAATGTCGCTATCTCCATTTTACCAATAGGCCGTTATAGTGTCAATTGAAATAAGTTTAACGAATTTGTCTCCTGTTTCTTCCAGATACACCTGCAAAACCTGCCACCGGAAGGTTCTTCTGGGAACACGGTAATGAAAAAAGAAACAACGGAATCCGAAATCCTTTTTCTCAAAGATCCCTGAGTCCGTTGTTTACATATTTTTTAATATATTAATGTTTTTCCCTTTTCATAAGCACAAACGCAACGCCCGCCGTGATGAACTCTGATACAGTCACCGTAAGCCAGATTCCGTCTACACCAAAGAGTGCCGGGAGAAGGAACACGAACACGCTGTTTAAGATCACTCCGCGGAGCAGTGTGATCGTTAAAGAAAACCGCGGTCTCACAGTAGACTGGAAATACATTCCGCTGATGATGTTCCACTCGCTGACTAAGAAGCAGAGGAAATACAGCCGGATCGCCGGGACCGCCATTGTGAGGATCTCCGGTGTCGGGTCCAGAAACAGATAGGACAACTGTACCGGGATCAGCATGCCGATCGCAGTGAATATGAACCCTGCGGCAAATCCGGTCCGGACTCCCAGCTTTCTCGCCTCGCCGACTCTCTTCAGGTTTCCCGCGCCAAAGTTCGCGGAGAGCAGCGGCTGTACTGCCTGAGCAATACCGTTGGAAATGGACGATGCCACAAGCGCGGTGTTCGTGATGATTCCATAGACCGTGATTCCCATCTCTCCCACGTAAGCTGGCGGTTAAACAGCAGCATCACGAAGCCGTTGGAAACCTCCAGAATAAAGCTTGCGAGCCCATTTCCGAGCACCTCCGGCACCCGTCTCCACATATCGCTAAATTCCAGCTTCAAGTGATTGTCTTTCGAGAAAAAATGGCTTGCGAGGATCAGCACCGTGAGTGTCGTTCCGGTGGCCGTCGCCAGCGCCGCACCTCCCATTCCCCATTTCATGATAAAAATGTATACATAATCCAGGATCACATTGGTGACGCCTCCGCTGATCACGCCCGCCATGGCAAGCCTCGGCGCACCGTCATTTCGGACGAATGCCTGAAGGAATGAAGACAGGGCAAACATGGGAGCCGCTGTTGTGAGCACAGTTCCGTAAGGCACGGTGTATTCATTTAAGAGTGGGGTATTTCCCATAAAAGTAATCAGAGGGTTGAAAAAGATTCTTCCCAATATCAGAAAGACTGCTGACAGAGCAAGCACCACACAGAGTGCCGCCGTAAAATAACTTCTGGCACGTTTTTCATCGCCGCGTCCTCTGGAAAACCCAAAGAGAACGCTGCCGCCGACTCCGCACATCATTCCGATCCCGAAATATGTGTTGTAGAGCGGCAGTAAAATATTCATCGCCGCAATACCGGAACCACCGACTCCGCGTCCGATCATCATCGTGTCAGCCAGAATATAAATAGATGTCACGAGCGTCGCGCTGATGGACGGCACCAGGTAACTGAAAAATACCTGGCGGACCGGGGATTCCAGCATGTTGATCTGTTTCATAAGTGTTGCTCCTCAATATTCTTCAAAATGTATTTCGATATACCTTGTTCTTCTTTCTAACAGCAATATTTCAGCAGCTCTTTTTGCAAAGCTGCTGATTTCTTAGTCTGCGATGTTAAAATTCGTCCTTGCATATCCTGCCAGCGTGTCTGCCATCTTTTTTCCATACTCTGCGGCAAAATCATCAAGGACTCTTTCAGCGATCCGTGTCCCCTCTTCCCCGAAGATTGCTTCACAAACTTCCCGGTATGCCCAGTAGGAGTGAGCGCAGTGGTACTCGAAAGATCTGAGGCCTGCCGGATTTTTTGCCATATTGGACTCCGGCGTCAAACCGGCGTTCCGGATCGTCTGTATACAATAATCATGGTCATGGAGTGTCTGGGAGACCTCATAGCGAATCTCCGGGTTGAAGCCTCGGGAAATGGACGCATCCAGGTCCTTACAATAGAGAAGCCCCGCTTCCGGGAGTCCCATATTCTTAAACTGGGTGTGCCACGGACAGACATGGATGTGGATCTGAAAGTCCGGGCTTAAGCTTGTCGTCTCGGACTGGTTTCCGAGTCCTTGTGCTTTCACCTCTTCCGTGTTGACCCATTCACCGTACTGGCAGTATGTCTCATAAGTCAGAGGTTTTCCGTCCCGGATCGCCCGCTGTGCCATCCGACGTCCACGCTGTTCGCCGTAATATCGGGTAGCATGCAAAAATGCCGCCTCGCCGCGGTCACCGAAAATTTCCTTCAGGTAAACATAATATTTTGCCGCGATAAACGCGTGTGACAGTTCTGTAAATCCCATAATGCTTCCTCCCGTCCTACATTCTATTCTTCTGCTTCACCATAGCGCTCTGGCTTGTATACAAAGTCCATGCTGCGGACAGACTCATTTTCCCGCATGACCAGATATCCGCGTGCTTCTTATTTCATCTCTCCAAGAATATCCGACAACTGCGCAAACTGTGCAAGGCTTAACGCCTCGCCGCGGATCGTCGGAGTGAGTCCCATCTCTGCGATCGCTGCCGCGATCTGTTCCTTTGTATACGGAAGTTCAGGCGCATTTCCGAGACCGTTCTGCAGCGTCTTTCTCCTCTGATTGAAGGACGCGCGGATGATCTTAAACATCAGGGCAGGATCCTTCACCTCAACCGGCATCTCCTTATGTCTTGTAAGCCGGATCACCGCTGATCCCACATTCGGGCGCGGGATAAAGCAGTTCGGCGGTACGTTCGCTACGATCTCCGGCTCCGCGTAATACTGGACAGCCAGGGACAGAGCGCCGTAATCCTTGGACCCCGGTCCTTCCTTCATGCGGTCCGCAACTTCCTTCTGGACCATGACGGTAATATTGTCGATCGGCACACCGCTCTCAAAGAGCCCCATGATGATCGGGGTCGTGATATAGTACGGCAGGTTCGCAACGACCTTGATCGGCTTTCCACCGTTGTATTCCTCGGCCAGTGCCTTGATATCGACTCTTAAGATATCCTCGTTGATGACGGTCACGTTGTCGTAATCCGCCAGGGTCTCCTTTAAGATGGGGATCAGGTTCCGGTCGATCTCAACAGCGACCACATGACCGGCGTTTTCTGCCAGATACTGGGTCATGGTTCCGATTCCCGGGCCGATCTCAAGGACGCAGTCATTCTTTGTGATTCCCGCCGCGGAGATGATCTTCTCCAGTACATGGGTGTCGATCAGGAAGTTCTGGCCGAACTTCTTCTGAAACATGAATTCATACTTCTGTATGATTTCTATGGTATTCTTTGGGTTTCCCAGATTCGCCATTTATTTCTCTCTTTCTATTTTGGACTGCGCTTTTGCGCAGGTGCTTTTATTTACGCGAACAACGAGCCAAAGTCCGCGCTTGCGCGAGATCTTGGTGACTGTCGCGATAACAAGGGGAAACTCGCGAAGCGTGTTTTCACTTGTTGCATGAGGTGCATCTTGTATACAAAATTTGATACTATTCCGATATTGCAGTCCGATCGGTCTGATCGTCCCGAAACTCCTACTCTGTGATCCGATACAGCGCTCTAGCGTTCTTCGTCGTCTCCCGGATGATCTCTTCCGCGGAAACGCCCTTGATCTCCGCCAGCTTTTCCACTACATACGGAAGATTTCCGGAGAAATTTCGTTTTCCCCGGTTCGGCACCGGGGCCAGATACGGACAGTCTGTTTCCAGAACAATCCGGTCGAGCGGCGCATATTCTGCCACTTCGATCAGTTTTTTCGCGTTTTTAAAGGTCAGGACTCCGCCGATCCCGATGTAATATCCCATATTCAGATATTCTCTCGCCATCTCCACTCCGTAGGAAAAGCAGTGGATCACGCCGCCGGTGGCACCGTTGTGTTCCACCTTCATAATATCTAACGTGTCCTTCGCCGCGTCACGGCTGTGGATGATCACTGGGAGTCCCGTCTTCTTTGCGACCTCAAGCTGCGCCGAAAACCAGTGTTTCTGGATCTCCCGTTCCGGCTCGTCCCAGTAATAGTCAAGACCGATCTCACCGATCGCCACAACCTTCGGGTTTTCTGCCAGAGATTCCAGCCATTTCATGTCCGCAACCGTAAGCTCCGCCGTCTCGTTCGGATGCACGCCCACCGCCGCATACATGAAGGGATGCGCCTCGGCCAGTGCCAGCGTTGTCTTTGTTGACGCGATGCTCGCTCCGACATTCACAACGGTTCCGACTCCCTGTTCTTTTAATCCCGTGAGCACTTCCTCCCGGTCCGCGTCAAATGCCTCATCGTCGTAATGGGCATGTGTGTCAAAAATATAGTCCATTCTTTCTGTCCTCAAGTCATATGTCGTTTTCTTTTTCATCCGGTGCCGGCATCTGTATGACTTTTTACACAATCTCATTTTTTACAGTCCCACAGCCATCTTGATTCCCCGGATCACCAGCAGATGCAGCGGATAAAACAGATAGAAAATCCTTCCGTTCCCACCGCCTTTTTCTCCATTGTAACGGTTTATCAGGAAAATTGCAACGCAAGCCGCAGCGCCATAGAAATCCATGTACATACAAAATAAAAACACAATGCAGACAGCCGTGCGAAGCTGTGGTTCCGTGCGCAATGTATACAATATAACGATCAGCAGTACGCCCATAAAACCATAATCCGTTTTCAGACAATAAGCCGCCAGTCCAAAAGGAACCGCCGCCAGAACCCGGATATACCGCTCATATTCCAACGGAAATCTCTTCTGGCCTACCGCCTTCCTGCCGCCATCTCCTGTTTTTTCCCGGTTTCCGTATGACACTCCAGATCCGGTCCCACAGATCAGATCTCCAGCCCAGACTGCCAGAAGTCCCAGAAGTAATGTGAACACCGTATTCTGATCCGCCGGAAAAAGCCATGTTCCCCCCGCCACAAGATCAAAGGGGATCTCCGAAATAACTGCCAGCAGAAGCAGCCTCAGCGCATACCATCTCCGGTCTCTCGTATGCGCCGCACCCTCCGCGATCATAAACGCAAAGAGAGGAAAAGCCACACGCCCCACAAGGCGCATGGCTGTCCCACAGAGACTCCAGGCAGCGCCCGAAGCCAGTTCTGACTGTTCAATAAGCCCAACGGCCGCATGGTCGATGACCATGCTGACCAGAGCAATGTTTTTTAGCTGTTCCGCCGAAAAGCAAAAGCGCACTTTCACTTAGCAGACCTCAGAACCGGACTTGATATCCTTTGCCGGTGTCATTAATGCGAGGTTGCCCTCATCATCCTCTGCGCAGAGGATCATGCCTTCCGATAACATACCTGCGAGCTTCGCCGGTTTTAAGTTCGTAACGACCATAACCTTTCTGCCAACCATATCTTCCGGTTTATACCATGCCTTGATTCCGCTTAAGATCTGTCTTGTCTCAGAACCGATCTTAACCTGGGAGCAAAGTAATTTTTTGGACTTCGGAACCTCTTCACACTTCACGATCTCACCGATCTGGAACTGAAGCTTTGCGAAATCATCATATGTGATCTCCGGCTTCTTCTCAACGTCCATGCCCGGCTTCTCTTCTTCCTTCTTCTCTTCCTGTTTCTCTGCTGCGGCGGCTGCCTTCATGGCCTCAACTTTTTCCATAACGTCCTTGATATCCATACGGGCAAACAGGATCTCCGGCTTCTCTGTAACCTTGTTTCCATTCGGGTACAGACCGAAGGTATTCATGTTCTCCAGCGATCTCTTCTCTGTGTTTAACTGAGCGAGGATCTTCTCAGAAGTTTCCGGCATGAAGGAGAATAACAGGGACGCACCGATGGTGATCGCCTCTGTGAGATTGTAAAGAACGGTTGCAAGACGGTCCTTCTTTGCCTCGTCCTTTGCAAGTGTCCACGGAGTTGTCTCATCGATATATTTGTTGCTGCGGCGGAAGATATTGAAGATCTCTGTGATCGCGTCTGCAACGCGGAGCTTGTTCATCTTCTCGTCTACTTTCTTGACCGTCTCAAGAACGGTTGCCTTTAACTCTTCATCCACCGGCTCTGCAGCGCCCTTGTTCTCGACAATTCCGCCAAAATATTTATTTGTCATGGAAACGGTACGGTTTACAAGGTTTCCGAGGATGTTGGCAAGGTCAGAGTTCATGCGCTCAACCATAAGATCCCAGGAGATCACGCCATCGTTCTCAAACGGCATCTCATGAAGTACGAAGTAGCGGACTGCATCTACACCGAAGAAGTCAACGAGCGTATCTGCATAGAGGACGTTTCCTTTGGACTTACTCATCTTGCCATCGCCCTGTAACAGCCACGGATGTCCGAATACCTGCTTCGGAAGCGGAAGACCGAGAGCCATTAAGAAGATCGGCCAGTAAATGGTATGGAAGCGGATAATATCTTTACCGATCAGGTGAAGGTCTGCCGGCCAGTATTTCTTAAACTTCTCGTCGCTGTTTCCGTCACAGTCATATCCGATTCCCGTGATATAGTTGGTCAGCGCGTCAAGCCATACATAGGTAACGTGCTTCGGATCAAAAGTGACCGGAATTCCCCACTTGAAGGAGGTTCTGGATACGCAAAGATCCTGAAGTCCCGGAAGCAGGAAGTTGTTCATCATCTCGTTCTTTCTGGATACCGGCTGGATAAACTCCGGATGCTCGTTGATATATTCGATGAGCTTCGGAGCATATTTACTCATGCGGAAGAAATATGCCTCTTCCTTTGCCGGCTGTACCGGACGTCCGCAATCCGGGCATTTTCCGTCAACGACCTGGGACGGAGTCCAGAAGGACTCACACGGTGTGCAGTAAAGTCCCTCATAATGTCCTTTGTAGATATCGCCCTGATCATATAATTTCTTGAAGATCTTCTGGACCTGTTTCTCATGGTAATCATCTGTGGTACGGATGAATTTATCATAGGAAGTGTTCATGAGGTCCCAGATCTCCTTGATCTGTCCTGCTACGTTGTCAACGAACTCCTTCGGAGTTACGCCTGCGTCCGCAGCCTTTAACTCGATCTTCTGACCGTGCTCGTCGGTTCCTGTCTGGAAGTAAACGTCATAGCCCTGTTCTCTCTTGTAGCGTGCGATCGCGTCTGCCAATACGATCTCGTAAGTGTTTCCGATATGCGGTTTGCCGGATGTATAGGCGATCGCTGTGGAAATGTAGTATGGTTTCTTACAGTTTGTACACATGGATTGATTCCTCCTGTTTTTTATCTCTTTTTACGGCTTGTCTCCCGCCGGTCGTTTTTATTGCACAATGACATAAAAAAGAATGTGCTTTGGCACGTTCAGAGCTCTCGCGCAGTCTCTTGCGACAACCTGCCTCCTCGCGCAAGTGTGCGTTTTTGTTTAACAGGACGTTCCTTCGGAGTTTCCTGTCAAATAAAAAAAGCCCGTCTTTAATTATTAAAGACGAGTCTCCCCGTGTTACCACTTTAAATTCGGCGGTGCCTCACGGTCATCGCCCTCACCGGCTGTCAAAAACAGCCTGACACGCTAACGGGCGCTTCCGGCACAGGCTAACACGGTTTCCGCTTTCACCTGCACAGCTCCGGGACCATCTTCTGCCGCCTCTTTGCTCCCCTTTCTCACCAACCGGGGTCTCTGAAAGCTTCCTTTCGGCATACTCTTCCCTTCCAAGCTTTTTCCATATGATGCCTTTAGTCTATCCTGTTCGAATAAATTTGTCAAGGTATCGTTTGTTTTTCCGGCGTTTTATGTTGCAGTTCAGCCATGCATCTTCATCCAAACCATCGCATAAATGAACTCTAATATTTTTATTGATTTTTTATCCGCAAAAGACTACACTGTGGTTACCAAAAAACTTTTTCACAGATCTTTGCATCGGTATCCTGCGGATCTGCGGCGTCTCTTAACTCTGGAGGAATGAGCTTATGAATCATACATTACTTAACAATCAGGAACGCGCAAGACAGCTCCGGATCCGGGTCGAAAATATCACGATCCTTCTGCTCGCCGTCTTTTCCTTTTTCCTGTTCCTTTTAACCTTTTTCCCGTTTTCCAGGATCTCGAAGGCCATGCAGGGATCCTTTGAGATGGGGCGCATGGTTCAGCGTGCCTTTTCCATTGTTCTTTTCGTATTGTCCCTGCAGTTATGGAAGAGAAAACGGAACGCATGGACAATCGCCGTGGGGATCTTTGTCCTCAATTTTCTGCGCGGACTCATCGGAATGGGACATCCGCTGCACAACGGGATCATGATTCTCGACCTTTTCTTATTTATCCTGTTTTTCATCACGCGGAAAGATTTCTGCTGCCCGGCCGGACGCGGAAACCGCCGACAAACACTGCTTCTGGCACTTTTTGCCATCATCGGTGTCCTCATAAATGTAGGGATCACCTGGCACTATATGCGGCTCGGAACCGCGGACGGTGCTTCTGTCTCCTTTGCCGACAGCTTCACTCAGGGAATCAGTATGATCTTCGGCATGGGAAGTCTTCCCGCGTCTATGGCTGACCGCCATGGAACGGAGTTCGTCCTGTTCTGGTTCAGCTGGGGCTGTATTCTCGCCGCTATTCTCTGTGCCGTGCGCCCGTGGATTCAGAAACAGGCCCACGGATCCCAGGAAATCCAGCATGCCAGAACACTTTTAAACCTTTACAGTCAGAATCCATGCTCCTATCTCGCGCTGGAGGATGACAAATGTCTGTATTTCGGTCATTCTGTCGATGGAGTGCTTCCTTATGGAACCGTCGGAGATACCATTGTTGTAAACGGTGATCCTGTGTGCAGGGATGAAGATTTTCCGGCTCTTCTCGCGGAATTTAAGGAATTCTGCCAGAACAGCGCCCACAACATTTTTTTTCTCGGGCTGACGGACTATTATCTCAGGGAATATGAAAAACAGGGTTTTGGTCTCGTAAAGAGCGGTGAGGAGGCGCGTTTTAAACTCGCCGATTACGAGATCAGCGGCAAAAAGGGCGCGAAAATGCGAATGAACATCAACCATGCCACGAAAGCCGGTGTCACCGTCCATGAATACAAGGTCCTTGAGAAACGCGATCCGGCTCTTGACCGGGAATTCGACCGGATCACCGATGAATGGCTGGATGGCAAGAAGAGCGGCATGCTCCAGTTCACCATGGGTACCGTAGGACTTGAGGATCCGATGGATAAGCGTTATTTCTACGCATTAAATTCTGATGGAAAAATGGTTGCCTTTATCGTCTTTGTTCCATTTCTTGGAAAAAACGGCTACATGGCAGATGTGACGAGGCACGGGAAAGATGCGCCCAGCGGAGTTATGGAGACGATCATATACGAGGCATTTCAGGTATTCAAGGAAGAAGGCATCGGCTATGGCAGTCTCGGTGTTGCCCCTCTGGCGGGATTAAGTGCCGAGAGCAAAAATCCGATGGAACGTCTTCTGCAGTTTATCTATGACCACTTAAATGCCTGCTACGGATTCCGGGATCTCTACCGCGCGAAAGAAAAATACAGCCCCACCGAATGGATTCCATCCTACTACGCATATCTTCCGAAATATCCGACACCGGGCATGCTCTACGCCGCTGTCGAGATCCAGAATCCACACGGGATCCGCGGTTACATTCTGACTCTTCTTAAGGGAGAACTGCACAAATGGAAAAAATGACCTGCCGTCAGGGAATGGCGGATACGCCTCAGGTGTGGATCTATTATAAGGAAAGCGGGCGCGGCACTCCCATCTTAATGCTGCACGGAAACGCGGAGACGCACCTGATCTTTGATTATTACGAAAAAAAGCTGTCCATGAAATACCGTGTCATTCTCATGGACAGCCGCGCCCACGGGCGCTCACGGATCAAGCCGGAATACGCGGAATCAGAGTTCACTACCACAGATATGGCGAGGGACGCAGCAGCGCTTCTGGATATCCTTCATATCCCGTCCTGTATTCTTTTTGGATTCAGCGATGGGGCAAATATCGCCTTGGAATTCGCATCCCTGTTTCCGGATCGGACTCGTGCCGTGATTGCCATCAGTGGAAATGTCTCACCGGATGGGCTGATTCTTCCTGTCCGGGCTTTTTGTGTGGGGAAATACTTCTGTCTGAAAGCGGCGACAAGTCTGTTCCGGGAAATCTGCAAAAAAAATCCTGCCGCTTCCTGCATCCTTTCATGTCTTTTCCGTCATCAACAGCTCGCTTCCCTGCTCTGCAATTCTCCCATGATGTCCCGGGAGCAGCTTGAAAATGTCCAGGCGCCGGTTCTCCTGATCGCCGGAACGAGAGATCTGGTGAATGTCTCCCACTCCCGCCTTATGGCCCGGCTGATTCCCCGGGCGCAGTTAGTTTTGATCAAGGGGGCGACCCATACGTCCATGTTTGGGCGTAAAGCGTTTTATTTGAAAATCATCCATGATTTTCTGGACAAATCACAAGCATAACAATAAGCCCTTTTCTCTTTCTCAACAATAAGTCCCGGCACCTCCACCGGTCGGTCATTTTTTATCGCTGTATAGTTCTGTTTTTACCGGCAAAGCATATATTGAACCAAATGGCTGTTTCTTCCGCGCCTGGTCAGCCAATATTTTTCGGAGGTCCGAAGATCTATGGCTTTTAAAACATTCCGCCTTGCTGTTGCCGCTTTAGTTTTGACCGTTTTCATTACTGCCTGCCAGAATGACCGGATCTCCCGGGCCCTTTCCCTGGAGACCGGGGAATTTTATTCTTCTGATGCTCTTTCCTCTACCCGATCCGGTCATTCCGAAGAGGAGCGAAAGCTTCAGGCAGATTTCGACGCCTTCTGCACGGAACTGTTTCGAAAAGAGATGGAGTCTTCCAGCACTCTGGATCTTCACTATACACTTCTGCACCCGGAAAATTATGGAATTGATGCTGAAGATGCTGCTCTCGGTACATACCGTCTGTCGGAGCTCATAAAAAACAGCCGTGAGATTCATGACCTGAAGGAAAAGCTCTCCGAGTTTGATCCCCATATGCTGCCCGATGACCAGCAAATCCTCTATGACTCCCTTTCCGAGAGAATTGAGATCGGTCTGATGGCAGAAGGTTTAGAACTTTATGATCAGCCTCTCGCTCCCACCATCGGGATCCAGGCACAGCTTCCGATCCTGCTGGCGGAGTATTCTTTTCACTCGCTTCAGGATGTGGAAGATTATCTCACTCTGCTTTCCCAGCTTGATTCCTATTATGGGGATATCCTCTACTTTGAAGAGC
>OGNA01000513.1_pt1 | contig 16568 bp, 16 predicted proteins | sample 1573411 | NCBI WGS metagenome assembly OGNA01 (sample SAMEA2581899, study PRJEB24529) | metagenome | biome: Human gut stool | place: China | collected 2011 | reverse complement strand
AGCTCAGTTATAATACCACGCCATTCGACAGATGTCAACACTTTTTTTACAATTATTTTTCATTTTTTATATTGAGTCAAAATAGCCTCTGCAACAGCCAGGTCTTCCGGGGTTGTAATCTTAATATTGGTATAGCCGCCTTCAGTCATATGCACCTTAACACCCATCTGGTTTTCCACTATCATACTGTCATCCGTAACACGTCTGCAGTCCTGGGACAGCTGCCGCTGAAATGCCTCCACAATAAGGGGAACCGAAAAAACCTGAGGTGTCTGCGCCTGCCAGATTCTGCTGCGATCCGGAGTATCCAGAATCACACCATTTTCATCCGTCTGCTTAATGGTATCCTTAACCGGCATTCCCACTACACAGGCATCCCATTTTTCTGTATCCTTATATACTCTCTCAATTATATCCTCCGTAATAAAAGGCCTGGCCCCGTCATGAATGAAAACATAACCGTCTCCGGCCGAAGCCCCAGCTTCATTCCGCGAATTTTTCCCGCAAAGAAGACAGAGAGCCTTCCATACACTTTCATAGCGTTCCTTTCCTCCCGGAGCAACTGCTGTTACCTTGGTAATCCCATATGGATGAACCAATTTTTCCCAGCAATATTCAATATGGTCTTTATCAGTAATAAGAATAATCTCATCTATAACAGGAGATGCCTGAAAGGCTTCTAACGAATAGACCACAACAGGCTTATCTCCCAATGTCAGATACTGCTTCGCCACTGCAGTTCCCATTCGGCTGCCTCTTCCTGCCGCCAGTACAACTGCTGTACAGAATTTTTTCATCTATCTCTCCCCCAGTTTCAAATTGGGTACGGCATTAAGATCCCAGCCAGATCTGTTTCCTCGAATATATTCATAATAAGCAGCCGCACCGATCATAGCCGCATTATCTGTACAAAAAACAGGAGATGGATGATAAAATGCAATTCCATTCTCTTCACAGGCCTTTTTCATTGCTGCGCGAAGTGCTGTATTTGATGCCACTCCTCCTGCAATAGCAAGCTTGCTGTATCCGTATTCCTTTGCCGCATGAATAGCACGGCTTACCAGGGAATCCACTACCGAATTCTGGAAAGATGCCACAAGATCCGGTACACAAATCTCTTCACCCGTCATTTTTGCATGATTGATGTGATTCAAAACAGCCGACTTTAAACCACTGAAGCTAAAATCATAGGGTGAATCTGCCACTTTACCCCTTGGGAATTCAATAGCATGGGGATTTCCTTCTTTTGCTGCCTTATCAATCTTTGGACCGCCAGGATACCCCAGTCCCACTGCACGGGCCACTTTATCAAAAGCTTCCCCAGCAGCATCATCTCTGGTATGGCCAATAATTTCAAATTCCCCATAATCCTTTACAACCACAAGATGGGTATGTCCTCCTGACACAATCAGACAGATAAATGGTGGTTCCAGATCTTTATTTTCAATAAAATTGGCCGATACATGGCCTTCAATATGGTGAACGCCTATAAGTGGCTTTCGGGCTGCATAAGCAATAGCTTTCGCCTCTGCCACTCCTACCAAAAGAGCCCCCACCAGACCTGGACCATATGTCACTCCAATTGCTGTAATATCATCCAGTGTTGTTTCTGCCTCTGCCAATGCCCGCTCTATCACATAATTAATTGCCTTAATATGTTCTCTGGAGGCAATCTCCGGCACCACACCCCCATATACCGTATGGGTTGCTATCTGAGAGGAAATCACATTGGACAGCACTGTACGCCCGTTTTTTACCACGGAAGCTGCCGTTTCATCGCAGGAACTCTCAATTGCAAGTATCAGTACATCTTCTGTATGATTCACGTTCATTTTTCACTCCTCATCAAATTCCAGTTCCATGGTCCACCCGTCTCTTGCAGCCTTAGCCCGCGGAAAAATCTTGCGGACCTCGTCCATATAATCATCCGGACGGGTAAGAGACGGGCTGTAATGGGTCAGCCAGAGCTGTCCCGGTTTCGCCTCTTTCGCCAGAGCAGCTGCCTCATAAAAGGTCATGTGCTTATATTCTCTGGCTTTGGAAGCCTTTTCCTTTTCTCCGTACATGCCCTCACAGATAAAGAGATCTGAACCGGCGGCGTACTCTGCAATCACAGGAACAGGGCGCGTATCCGTACAGTACGTTACCTTGAGTCCCCTGCGGTCGGGCCCCAGAACCATATCCGGTGTAAGCAGGCGGCCTTCGCACTCAATCTCTTCGCCCTTCTGAAGACGGTTCCAGAATTTCTGTGGGATCTGCTGCTCCTTTGCACGTTCTACATCAAAACGGCCTTTTCTGGGAATGCGAATCGTATACCCATAGCAGAGAACATTGTGGTTAACCTTATATGCATCAATGATATAAGGGCCGGCTGTAAGCTGCTGCCTGTTTTCTGTCAGTTCAATCATCCGAAGCTCAAAGGGAAGCTCTGGAGCTATCATACGCAGTGCATTTACTACTCTTTCCAGTCCTCTGGGGCCAATCAGGGTCAGAGGCTCTGTACGCTCTGCGTTACCCATAGTTAAAAGCAGACCCGGAAGACCACTGATATGATCCGCATGGTAATGTGTAAAGCAGATAGTATCAATGGGTTTAGGGCTCCAGCCCTTTTCTTTTAACGCAACCTGTGTTCCCTCTCCGCAGTCAATAAGAAGATTACTGCCGCCGCATCTGGCCATCATGGATGTAAGCCATCGATAGGGCAGGGGCATCATCCCCCCCGTTCCCAGCAAACATATATCAAGCATATTATTTTCCTCATTTTCTATGTCAAGTCGCACCGTTTCGGAACATTTTCACCGTTCCGCAAAACCGGCTTTTTCAAATCATAACACAGATGCAGCCCAATAATCAAGAGCCCTGAGAAAAACGCCCGTCCGGCTTCCTTTTACAGATATTCTGTCTGTTCCTCTATGGAAACAGGAATCCGAAACCTATTTATCATCTGGTCATAACATTCCTCACACAGATCAAAATGATGAACCTGCCCGTCCTTTTCGGAAAAATAATCCCACACATGGTCCATGGATATGGCTCCCTCTCGTATAATCCCTTGGCTCACTGCCAGTTTCTTCCCGCAGCCGTTACAGATCAGTGTCTCTAACTGTCCATTCTTATTGTACTTTTTCATCAATATACCTCGCCTTTCTCTTTCATGATCCTCGCTTCCTTCTTCCGGCCATAATACGCAAAACGGAGAGGAATGTTCGATTCCTCTCCATTATATACACAGGATTCTGTAATTTTAAGTGGGAATTGCTGTATATTTTCCTCCGCAATTCCAAAAGACCAGTCACAAACTGCGGTTCCACATGATCACTGCATCTTCCTCCGGCTCCTGGTAATACTTTTTGCGGACTGCCTCCTGACAGAAACCGTATTCTTCGTAAAGACGCATGGCTCCTACATTACTTTCTCTGACCTCCAGGGAAACAGAGGATGCGCCCTCTTCCCTTGCGGCTGCTAACATGGCTTCCATCAGTTTCCTGCCGACTCCCTGCCTGCGGTATTCTGAAAACACCGCAATCCTCTGCAGTTCTCCCTCATCTGCCAGGACACGCAGAACGCAGTAGCCCGCGATTTCATTTTCACAGGTACATACAAAATATGTATCCAGAGGACTGTTTAAGCCCTCTGCAAGCAGCTTTTCAGACCAGGGCTGAGAAAAACTGCTCTGCTCCAGTGCCGCTGCCCGTAAAAGGTCTCCGACTTCCATCCGGCGTACCCTCAGATTCTGATTCATAACGACTCCTTTGCTAGCAGAAATGATATTTTTAATAATCTCCCGGAAGCTTTCCGGCAGCGCCCTCTGGCGACAGTTCAGCCTCCCTCTGGCGTTCTGCCTGTGATTTTCTCAGATAATCGGGATTGAATTCTCCGGCAGACACTAAAAACGCACTATGGTATCCGCAGCCGTCGCCCTCTTCCTTCAGAGCAAGGCTTCCAAGCGCTGCCACACTGGCTGCCCTCTGGCGGTTCATCTGGGCCGGAGCAAATTCAAAGGGAACCTTTACCATTTCCTGTATCATTTCCCTATAGGCCGGAACTCCGTCTCCCAGAAAAATCACACGTTCTCCCCTGCGGTTTAATTCTTCCGCCAGATCTCCCATATCCATAGGCTGCTGTTCCATCTGAACATGAATCCCCTGTTCCATCTGATACAGACCCGTATAGACCTGACGGCGTCTGGCATCCATAATCGGGCAGATCAGGCCAGAGGCTCCCCACATATTATATGCCAGAGCATCGACGGTAGGAACATGGATCAGAGGCTTTTTTAATGCCAGTCCAAGGCCCTTGGCAGTGGCCGCACCAATTCTTAAGCCTGTAAATGAACCCGGTCCTCCTGCCACAGCAATGGCGTCAACGGTATTAAGATCCAGCTCCAGAAGCTTTGCCAGCTCATCCAGCATGGGAAGCAGAGTCTGAGAATGGGTCTTTTTAAAGTTGGCCGTATATTCTCCTGTAAGAATATCATCCGTCACAAGAGCCACGCTGGCTACCAGAGATGAACTTTCGATTCCTAACACTCTCATTCTTTCTCCTCCACACGGATTCGTCTGTAGTCGAATCCTTTTTCCATATCCTTTTCTATGGTCACTTCCGTCACATGTTCCGGCAGGATTTCCCGGATCAGCTCCGACCACTCGATCAATGTCACTCCCTGACCGTAAAAGCAGTCTTCATAGCCGATCTCATCCATTTCGCTGATATCACCGATCCGATATACGTCAAAATGATACAGCGGCAGACGCCCATCCTCATACTGCTGCACAATGGTAAATGTAGGGCTGTTTACAGGCTCTGTGATGCCAAGACCGGCTGCAAACCCCTGAGTAAACACAGTTTTTCCCACACCCAGGTCACCGTTTAAGCAAATCACCTGCCCTGCCCGGGCCTGCTCTCCCATTTTCACGCCAAGATCATAGGTTTCCTTTGGATCAAATGTTTCAATTACCATCCTTTACCCCTTTCATGGTGAGAGAAATCCGTTTTTTCTCCAGATCCACTGCCAGAATCTTTACATCAACCACATCTCCTACGCTCACTGCGTCCATAGGGTGACGGATGTAGCGGTCTGTCATCTGTGAAATGTGCACCAACCCATCCTGATGGACACCGATATCCACAAAGGCTCCAAAATCAATTACATTGCGTACTGTTCCCTTTAATACCATGCCGGCTTTTAAATCCTTCATTTCCAGAATATCGCTGCGCAGAACCGGCCTTGGCATCTCATCTCTGGGATCTCTGGCCGGTTTTTCCAGCTCGCCCGCAATGTCTCTGAGCGTGATTTCTCCAACTCCCACTTCCTCTGCCATTTTCTTATAGTCACGGATTTTTCGGCTAATACCGGGAATTCCTCCACGCGCCAGCTCCTCTTCCCTGTATCCAAGGCTCTGTAAAATGGCCTTAGCTGCGCCATAGCTTTCCGGATGGACACTGGTACCGTCTAAGGGTTCCGCTCCCCCTGTAATACGCATAAAGCCTGCGCACTGTTCAAAAGCCTTAGGCCCCAGCTTGGCTACCTTTAAAAGCTGCTTTCTGCTCTTAAATGCGCCGTTTTCCTCACGGTACGCCACATTGTTTTTTGCCAGCGTCTTATTGATGCCTGAAACGTATTCCAAAAGGGAGGCAGATGCGGTATTTATGTCCACACCTACCCTGTTTACACAGTCTTCTACCACACCCTCTAAGGCAGCTCCCAGCTTTTTCTGATTCATATCATGCTGATACTGGCCTACGCCAATGGATTTGGGGTCAATCTTTACCAGCTCCGCCAGAGGATCCTGCAGGCGGCGGGCAATGGACACTGCACTTCTCTGGCCCACATCAAATGCCGGAAATTCCTCTGTGGCAAGTTTGCTGGCAGAATATACGGAAGCTCCGGCCTCATTTACGATCACATACTTCACCGGCTCCTTGATTTCCTTTAACAGTTCCACTATTACCTGCTCCGATTCTCTGGAAGCTGTACCGTTTCCTACCGATATCAGGGAAATGTTGTATTTGTGGATCATTTCCTTTAAAATCTTCTTTGATTCCTCTACCTTATTCTGAGGCGCTGTGGGATAGATTACAATGGTATCCAACACCTTTCCCGTGCTGTCTACAACTGCCAGCTTGCAGCCTGTACGGAAGGCCGGATCCCAGCCTAAAACCACACGGCCTGTAATGGGAGGCTGCATCAGAAGCTGCTCTAAATTCTTTCCAAAAACACGGATTGCTCCGTCCTCTGCCTTTTCTGTGATCTCACTGCGGATTTCACGCTCTATGGAAGGTCCTGTCAGACGGTCATAGCTGTCCTTCACCACCGCCTTTAACACCGGAGTGGTATATGGATTATTCTTTACGATCACCTGCTTTTCCAGATATCCCATGATCTGATCCACAGGAGGAATCACCTTTACTGTAAGGATTTTTTCGCTTTCTCCCCGGTTTAACGCCAGAATTCTATGGCCCGCAGCCTTTTTTACAGGCTCCTCATAATTATAATAGGTCTCATAAACGGACTTTACCTTCTCATCCTTTGCACTGGACTGAAGAAGTCCCTTATTCATCGTTATATTACGGATCCAGGTGCGGTACCCTGGATGATCGGAAATCCGCTCCGCCAGAATATCCATGGCACCCTGAATGGCAGCTTCCGGCGATTCCACTCCCTTTTCCTCTGAAACATAGGAAGCCGCTGTCTCTTCAAGAGGTTCCTTCGCCTCCTGTAAAAAAATCAGGTCTGCCAACGGCTCCAGCCCCTTCTCACGGGCAATCATCGCTCTTGTGCGACGCTTTGGCTTATAGGGGCGGTATAAATCCTCCACTGCTACCAGGGTAGCTGCACTGCGGATCTGCTGCTCCAGTCCAGGCGTCATCTTTCCCTGATCTGTAATCGTGGCGATTACCTGGTTTTTGCGGTCTTCCAGTCCCCGCAGATATCTTAAACGTTCATCCAGAGCACGCAGGATCTCATCATTTAAGGAACCTGTGGCCTCCTTGCGGTATCTGGCAATAAACGGAATGGTATTTCCTTCATCGATCAGCTTTACGGCAGCCTCTGCCTGATGGCGGCCGATCTGTAATTCTTCGGCCAGTGTTTTTATAATATCCATTAATTTTCCTCGCTGTCTTTATTCTCTCAGTAACTGTTTTATTATAATTCATCCTGCCTTCTTATGCAAGACTCACCAGGATGTGACACTGGACAGGATGAATTTTTCATGTTAGAATAAGCCATGTTGACTATCACTATCTCAAAGAAAGGCTATTGCATTTAATATCATGAACAATATCTATAAAAAACAAAAGAATGCACCTGCTCCCTCGGAGAAATTTGCCGTATGCTCTCTGATCTGCGGTATCATCGGCGTTGTCTTAAGCCTGTTTTATCTGCCTGTTTCTCTTTTAATCGGCGGTAATTATCCTGCAGGCCTGATCTGCGGCGCAGGCGGCATTGTCCTGGCCCTTATGGCCCGGAATGCAGATCCCAGCCCCCGCAAAACCCTTCCGCCCAAGGCCATTGCCGGAATCCTTTTAAGCGGTTTTGCTATTATGCTGACCTTTTTCTTTTTCTCTCAGCTGATCCAGTTTTATGATCTGCTGCGCGATCCGGTGAAGGGTCCACAGATCAATCAGTTCCTCTACCAGTTCCAGCAGCGCCTTATGGAACAGCTCCAACAGGCACAGCCTCCGGTACACTGATTTTTAAAAATGTTTAAAAAAACTTCTGCCGTTTTCACATTGGCAGAAGTTTTTATTATCTGTATTCAACTCTACATCATAGCCCGGATGGTCTGTTTGATTCCAAAATCCGAGTGTGCCTCTGCAAGCGCATCATAGGCCGCTACAGCCTGTCGGAACGCGCCCTCCTCCATCTCCGGGGTGAGAACGGCAAATTCATCCATTCCGTAAAGCTCGATGACCTCCGTATGGCCGAAAATACGCCTGATATCCTCTTCCTTATTGCGGAAGGAACCTGCCAAACGGACAAAGTAACGAAAACGCATATTCTCCATTGGCTCTATGGTCTGCTTTTCATTTCCCCATCCCATAGGAACATTTTTCTTCAGGTTCTGAGCAGCCTCAATGATATCTGCAATCACTGCGCTGGCTGTAGGGAGCTTTCCCGCTCCGCTGCCGTAAAACATAGACACGCCAAGCATATTTCCGCGGACCATAATACCGTTAAATACGTCTCTTACTCCATATAGAGGATGACTGCTGTTTATCATTACCGGAGCCACATAGGCACTTACCTTTCCGTCTCTGATGCGGCTGGTGCCGAACAGCTTTATGGAAACGCCCATTTTCTCCGCATATTTAAAATCAACATCTGTGATCTTTGTAATTCCTTCTGTGTAGATATCCTGATAATCCACCTCTTTGCCTGCAGCCATGGCTGTAAGAATGGCAATCTTGCGGCAGGTGTCATAGCCTTCTACGTCCGCCTCCGGATTGCGCTCCGCATATCCCAGATTTTGAGCCTCTCTTAAAGCATTTTCAAAAGTATCTCCCTCTTTATCCATCTTTGTAAGAATATAGTTGGTCGTACCGTTTAAAATGCCCGTAATCTCCTCAATGCGTTCTCCCATCAGACAATGATACAGAGGACGGATAATAGGGATTCCGCCTCCCACGCTGGCCTCAAAAAAGAAATTTACCTTCTTTTTTCGCGCAATGGCAAGAAGTTCTGTGCCGTGAGCAGCTACCAGAGCCTTATTGGAAGTAACAACATGCTTTCCTGCCATCAGGCAGGCCTTTACAAACGGATACGCCGGATTTAGACCTCCCATGGTTTCCACCACGATCTGAATCTCCGGATCCTCTTCAATGAGCTTAAACTCATGGATCACCTTATCTGCGATGGGGCTGTCGGGAAACTCCCGCAGATCCAGCACATACTTCAGCTCTATCTCCTGCCCTGCCTGTGCAGCGATCACATCCCGATTTTCTGCCAGAATCTCCGTCACACCGGAGCCAATAGTTCCATATCCCATTACTGCTGTCTTAATCATAATCCTCTGCTCCCTGCCTTTTTATACTTCTCCCTGAAAATACAGGCCTATTCTCTTGCCAATATTTTTACATAATGGATTCCATTTAGATTTTCAAGCTCCTCGATCATACCGGAAACATTTCCCGTATTCTCGCGGATCTCTACACTAAGCGTCAGCGTAGCCACTCCATTTACAGGAATACTCTGATGGATTGTCAGAATATTGGCCCGGTAAACAGCAACTACATGAAGAAGGTCGCTTAAAAGCCCCTGTTCATCATCCATCTGTACCACCAGAGTGATGGTCTTTCCCTTCGTATTATCATAAAAAGGAAAAATATCATCCTTGTACTTGTAGAAGGAGCTGCGGCTGATCCCCACCTTGTCTGTGGCCTGAACTGTAATCGCGCGTTCGCTTTCAAGGAGCTTCTTCGCCTCCACCACCTTTAAAAGTACCTCAGGAACAGCTTTCTGCTTCACCACAAAATACTTGCTTTTGTCTTCCATGTACTCTTGTCTTCCTTCCTTTTTTGTGTCCGCATCAGATGTACATATGTACCCACGTGGAAGATGGTATCATATTTTCCATAGAAATGCAACTGTTTTTCTCCGGAATTTAAATGAAGTCAGAAAAAAGCCGGACTATTGCCCGGCTTTTCCAGTATAATTCTCTGTTTTTAATCTTCTGTGCGTGAATTCCGATCTGGACATCCCAGACTCATCCAGCGCAGGTAAGCACTGATAAAGGGATCCAGTCCACCGTCCAGCACGGCGTCTACGTTGCCCGTTTCCTCTCCGGTGCGCAGATCCTTTACCATGGTATAAGGCTGGAGCACATAGGAACGGATCTGGCTTCCCCAACCGTTGTCCTTTACGTCTCCGCGGATACCTGCAGCCTTAGCTGCCTGCTCCTCCTGGCGCAGCATATACAGCTTTGCCTTTAACATCTGCATAGCCTTATCCTTATTCTGGAACTGGGAACGCTCATTCTGACAGGTTACCACAATTCCGGTGGGATAATGAGTAATACGGATAGCTGAAGATGTTTTATTGATATGCTGTCCGCCGGCACCGCTGGAACGGTAGGTATCGATACGGATATCATCGGGATTGATCTCAATATCAATATCTTCTTTGATATCCGGCATCACATCACAGGATACAAAGGATGTCTGGCGTTTTCCCGCCGCATTGAAGGGAGAAATGCGCACTAGGCGGTGGACTCCGTGCTCGGAACGCAGATAACCGTAGGCATTGTCTCCGCTGATCTGGATGGTAACAGACTTAATGCCCGCCTCATCGCCGTCCAGATAATCCAGAACTTCTAACTTAAATCCCTTTTTCTCTGCCCAGCGACAGTACATACGGTACAGCATACTGCACCAGTCACAAGACTCTGTGCCTCCGGCTCCCGCATTCAGACGCAGGATCGCGTCATAGCTGTCATACTCGCCAGAAAGAAGGAGCTTCATCCGCATTTTTTCCAGAGTTTCTGTAAAATGATCCAGCATCTCCTGGATATCCGGGATCACAGAAGGGTCATTTTCCTCATACCCCATCTGGATCATAACCTGAATATCCTCATACTCCTGCTCCAGCTCGCGGAAGGTTCCCACCTCATCCTTTAAATTCTTTGCTTCTCTCACCAGTCTGGTGGAACGGTCGGGATCATCCCAGAACCCCGGCTCCTCCATCGACCGGTCTAATTCGTTGATTCGTCTGACCTTGTTATCCAGGTCAAAGTGAATCCCTCACTTCCACTAATGGTTTGTCATACGTTGATAACGTATATTTGAAATTATCTAACTCAACCACAGCTTCACCCGCTTTCTTTTTATATTTTAATGGCAACTATTCAGTTCTCCCATCGGAGGAATAGTTACTTTTGATCATTTATAAATGACTGCGCACTATTTAATGCGTCCGCAGCACTGCTTATACTTCTTGCCGGAGCCGCAGGGACAGGGATCATTCGGATAGATCTTCTGCTCAGCTCTCTTCTGGGGCGCTACAGGAACCGCATCCTTATTGGTACCTGTCACCTTGGCAGCAGGCTCGCGCTCTACCTTCTGCTCTACGCGGATATGGAACAGGATGCGAACGGTCTCCTCCTGAATGGAAGCCATCATAGCTTCATACATTTCATAGCCCTGCATCTTATATTCAACCACCGGATCTCTCTGACCGTATGCCTGAAGACCGATGCCCTCGCGGAGAGCGTCCATGTCATCCAGATGAGCCATCCACTTATTGTCAATTACCTTTAAAAGGACTACGCGCTCGATCTCACGGATCTGCTCAGCATCCGGATACTCTGCCTCCTTTGTTTCATACAGCTTAATGGCAGCTTCCTTGATGCTGTGCTTTAATTCATTTTTCTTCATGGACTTCTTCTGCTCATCCGTAAGCATCACCGGCTTTAAGGGAATCACAGGGAGAAGAAGGCTGTTTAATTCCTTTAAATCCCACTTATCCGGAGTCTGATCATCTGCAATGGACATATCCACGGCATTTTCTACGATCTCTGTGATCATCTTAAGAATCAGATCGCGCATATTGTCGCCGTCCAGCACCTTACGGCGCTCCTGATAAATAACCTCTCGCTGCTCATTGTTCACCTCATCGAACTTTAAGAGCTGCTCACGGATACCGTAGTTATTGCCCTCGATCTTCATCTGTGCCTTCTCAATGGCATTTGACAGCATCTTGTGCTCAATCTGCTCGCCCTCCGGCACGCCCATGGCCTCAAACATATGCATCAGACGGTCTGAACCGAAGAGACGCAGCAGGTCATCCTCCAGAGACAGATAGAATCTGGACTCACCCGGATCGCCCTGACGGCCGGAACGGCCGCGGAGCTGATTATCAATACGGCGGGACTCATGGCGCTCGGTACCGATGATCTTTAAGCCGCCCAGAGCCTTTGACTCGTCATCCAGCTTAATATCCGTACCACGGCCAGCCATATTCGTAGCAATAGTAACGGAGCCGTGGATACCTGCATCTGCCACGATCTCGGCCTCAAGCTCATGGAATTTAGCGTTAAGGACTTTATGAGGAATGCCTCTCTTTGTGAGCATCTTGCTTAAAAGCTCAGAAGTTTCAATGGTAATGGTACCAACCAATACAGGCTGTCCCTTTTCATGGGCTTTTACCACCTCATCTACAACTGCTTTGTATTTTTCCTTCTTTGTCTTGTATACCGCATCATCCAGATCCTTACGCTGAACGGGACGGTTAGTTGGAATAGCAATGGCATCCATGCCATAGGTATTGCGGAATTCTTTCTCCTCCGTAAGAGCAGTACCGGTCATACCTGCCTTCTTATTGAACTTGTTGAAGAAATTCTGGAAGGTGATGGTAGCCAGTGTACGGCTTTCACGGCGCACATTTACATGCTCCTTTGCCTCGATTGCCTGATGAAGTCCGTCGGAATAGCGGCGGCCCGGCATGATACGTCCTGTAAACTCATCTACGATCAGTACCTCATCGTCCTTTACCACGTAATCCTTATCTCTGAACATCAGGTTATTGGCGCGCAGAGCCAGAATGATATTGTGCTGGATCTCCAGATTTTCCGGATCTGCAAGGTTATCAATGTGGAAATATTCCTCTACCTTTTTCACACCCTGCTCCGTAAGGTTTACTACCTTATCCTTCTCATCAACTACGAAATCGCCGGTCTCCTCAATCTCCTCACCCATAATGGCATCAATCTTGGAAAATTCCTTGGAAACCGTTCCGCGCTCCAGCTGACGGGCCAGTACATCGCAGACCTCATAAAGCTTTGTGGATTTTCCGCTCTGTCCGGAAATGATCAGAGGGGTTCTCGCCTCGTCGATCAGCACAGAGTCCACCTCATCGATAATACAGTAGTCCAGATCGCGGAGCACCAGCTGCTCCTTGTAAATGGCCATATTGTCACGAAGGTAGTCAAATCCCAGCTCGTTATTTGTCACATAGGTAATGTCGCAGGCGTATGCCTCCTTGCGCTGGGCGCTGTTCATGTCATTTAAAACCACGCCTACACTCAGTCCCAGGAAACGATGTACCTGGCCCATCCACTCTGCATCTCGCTTTGCCAGATAGTCATTAACGGTTACGATCTGTACACCTTTTCCGGCCAGCGCATTTAAATAAGCAGGACAGGTGGATACCAGCGTCTTTCCCTCTCCTGTACGCATCTCGGCAATACGGCCCTGATGAAGTACAATACCACCGATGAGCTGTACAGGGAAATGCTCCATATTCAGCGTTCTTCTTGCAGCCTCCCGCACAGTAGCAAATGCCTCCGGCAGAAGATCATCCAGTGTTTCGCCCTTTGCCAGTCTTTCTTTAAAAATCCGGGTCTGGTCGCGCAGCTCTTCGTCTGACTTTGCCATCATCTCAGAACGCAGTCCCTCAATCTTGGCAACGATCGGCCGGATCATCTTAAGTTCTCTTTCACTATGAGTCCCGAACAGTTTCTCAATTACGTTCATGGTCTACTCTCCTAACTTCTTCCTTATATAAAAGTCTATACTCTCCCAAACTGCGGCTGTCGTGCCGGGAAAGCTGCTGTCTGTTTATAATCTGTCTGAAAATACTCTCTATTCCCTGATAAATGCACGCAGTATGCTATGATATAATCCAATATATTGTATCACCAGACGCTGATTTATTCAACTCATTCATAAAAAATTTACATTTCCCGGCAATCAGCCTCCCCGGTACTGCGAAGCATCCTGTTTTTCCCTCCGTTCCTGTACATTCCTGCCCTTTTAACAATATGCACAAACCACACGTTCGTTCCTTCTTCTATCCACATTATCCACAGTTATCCACAAACATTTCCCCCAAAGTTATCCCCACCTCATTTTCCTTTTATTTTCGTTGTTTTTTACTTATGCACCGACTTATCCACATTATCCACAAGTTTATAAGTCCCCGCTTTTACCAATTTTCTTTCCATTTCAGATCCTGTTTTTTTGTACACATCTGATAAATTTACATGTTTTTTACATTTTTTCTGCTTTTCCTCTTGACATTTATAAGCCTGCCCTATTAGTAATTCAATATTCTGCTTATGAATCCCAAAAACAATTTTTATAAAAAATTTATAGTAATTATTAGTCAATTTATCGTATTATGATTGTAATTTCACAACAAATATGTTATAATATGCATATCTCAGAAAAAGGAGTTGATTTTATGCGTTATACCATTACAGGAAGAAACATCGAGGTAACTCCAGGTTTGAAAGCTGCCGTTGAAAAGAAGATCGGCAAGCTGGAACATTTCTTTACTCCCGACACAGAAGTGTTCGTTGCGCTCAGCGCCCAAAAGGATATTCAGAAAATTGAGGTCACTATCCCTGTAAAGGGAAATACCATCCGTGCGGAAGAATCCAGCACTGATATGTATGTATCCATCGATCTGGTAGAGGAGATCATTGAACGCCAGATCCGCAGATATAGGAAGAAACTCATTGACAAAAAGCAGGCGGCCCTGTCCTTCTCTCAGAATTTCATTGAAGAAGAAGAGGAAGTTCCATATGACGATGAGATCCAGATTGTTAAAACAAAGAAATTTGCCGTAAAACCTGTCAATCCCGAAGAAGCCTGCCTCCAGATGGAAATGCTGGGACATAACTTCTATGTTTTCTTAAATTCCGAAACCGATCAGGTAAACGTAGTGTACAAACGTAAAAATGGTACATATGGCCTGATTGAACCAGAGTTTTAAATGCAATAAAAAGCCGGTCCTTCCAACGCGGAGGATCGGCCTTTTATTATGCTGCAAGATATTCCTGTCTAATTTTAAAATCTATGGATCAGTCAAAAAAGCTCACTGCCTTGCAGGGGGTTCTGTAGTTAGCAGACGCATAGCAGATACCTGTAGCGGGATTGCTGGAATGGATGATCTTTCCATCTCCCACATAAATCCCCACATGATTGATATAATCGCCGCTTGCATAGAACAAAAGATCTCCCGGCTGCACCTGATCGACCGGAATCGTCTTTCCCTTGCCAGCCTGTTCTCTGGAACTTCTGCCTGTATTGATACCGAAATGAGAAAATACACTCATGACAAAGCCGGAGCAGTCTGCACCGTTTGTAAGGCTTGTACCGCCATAAACATAGGGGTTTCCAAGAAACTGCTTGGCATAGGCAACTACTGCGTTGCGGGAGGCAGATACGACCTTGGAACTGTCCTTTTCTCCCGGACTGTCAGGTTCTTTATTGGAAGACTCCTCAGGTTTTGCAATCGTAGGCGCCGCCACATTCTGCTGAGTTCCCTTTTCCGGATTCGCCTCAATAATCGGGATCCCGGAACCATTTTTAGAAGCAGAAGCAAACTGTGCGGACTTCTGCTCTGTTTTCGCTTCCTCCAACGCCTGAATGGCAGCATCCGCTTCTTTCTGAGCCTGGGCCTTTTCCTCTGCCTGGGCCTTTTCTTCCTCCGAAGAAACAGCTTCCTTAAATTCCACCTCTGTCTCTATGTACTCGCTGGATACATAGCCTTCCAGATCCGTATCCACTGCCACCTTTACAAAGCTTCCCTCCTGTCCCACAACAGAGCATCTGGCGCCTTCTCCCAGAAGAGTTAAGGTCTTTCCATTTAAATCCGGTGTTGCCCGCAGACGGACGGTAGCAGCGCCTTTTATAATTCCATAGGTATGTCCCACTTCCTTTGCCCTGGCAGCTGCGGCCTCGCCGGTAACAAAATACTCTGCCTTGATATAACCAGTAACGGAGCCGGAACGGATCTTATACCATTTTCCGCCCTCACCGTCTACCGTTTCCAGAATCTCGGCGGCACAGTCATTTTGTATCTTTCCCGTGACAGCGCTGGTTGTATTGGCCTCTGTGCGGATATTTACTGATCCGCTTACCTTTGATACCGCAATATTGTCATAATTGGGGGCGGCAAGGACGGTAAATGCCCCTGCCAGCGTACACAGGCTGCTGATGATCAGTACCTTCTTCCATTTTTTCATCTGAATACATCCTCCTAGTGCGCCGTAAGATAGCGCTCTGCACTGGTCACCGCGTTTGCTCCGTCTGCTGCAGCTGTGACGATCTGCCTTAACAGTTTGGTTCTCACATCTCCTGCTGCGAAAATGCCGGGAACAGACGTAACTCCGTCCTCTCCCGCCTTAATATAACCGTGATCCATGTCCACCAGACCTTCAAATGCACGGCTTTCCGGTGAAATACCCACAGCAATAAATACACCCTGAAGGGCAAGCTCGCTCTTCTCTCCGGTCTTTACATTGGTTATCTTCAGACATTCTACAGAGCCTTCTCCCTCAATGGAATCGGCTACTGTATCCCAGAGGATCTCTACATTTTCCTGCGCAAACAAACTTTCCTGAAGGCTCTTTGCTGCTCTGAGTTCATTTCTTCTGTGAATGAGATACACCTTGCTGCACATACGCGCCAGAAAAATAGCGTCCTCTACTGCCACATCGCCTCCGCCGATAACTGCTGTTACCTTATTGCGGAAAAAAGCCCCGTCACAGGTTGCGCAGTAAGATACGCCCGCTCCTCCAAGCTCCTCCTCTCCGGGAATCCCAAGTTTTCTGTGAATGGCTCCC
>OGNA01000499.1_pt1 | contig 17074 bp, 13 predicted proteins | sample 1573411 | NCBI WGS metagenome assembly OGNA01 (sample SAMEA2581899, study PRJEB24529) | metagenome | biome: Human gut stool | place: China | collected 2011 | reverse complement strand
TTAAGTCGCGGGCGCTAAAGGTAAACGAGCGGAAGCTGAACAGCGGTTGAGTCAGAGTGACCAGCCAGGAGATAGAGGTCAGCAGCAGGAGACGCATCACCATCGCCAGCATCAGGCCAGTGATCCGCGCGCGGTCGCGATGGGCGGGAGGGAGCTTCTCGGCGAGGATAGCGATAAAGACCAGGTTATCGATACCCAACACCAGTTCGATAATCACCAGCGTGACGAGACCTACCCAGATTGACGGATCGGCAATCCATTCCATATGTATTAAAACCTGTACGACTGCGGTATGTGTTACCACGATCATGGATAAGATTAGTCTAAAATGCAATAACGACGCGGACATCGCTCTGCCGTGGGTGGATATATTTCCAGCGGATTAAGCGAACCGATAAGAATTATGTTCCGGAAAATAACAGTGAAAAATAACACCATGGCGGCTACCATGGAATAAGCTTGCCGATATCAGAACTTTATCCGCTGCGTTTCAGCGAGGGCGGCAAAAGGGCTTCCTCCCGCGGTTCGTCACGGCGAGCGCTGATGCGCAGAGCAGAAGCGAAGCGCGAAGCCCGCTCACAAAACCGGCATAATTCATATTATGAAGTGAGTGCAGAATAGGGCGGATCGCAGTTCACCGCCGCGGATTCAGGCTAATATGACGTCATATCCGGCTGTTTATACTGAAGTATATTGCCTGGCGAAATTTATTATCTATATATATTCTTTTCGGGCATACGCGCGGCGGGTCCGGCGTCCAACAGGCCCCGATAGACGGGCATCTCAGCCACATCGTGCGGAGCAAAGGAACGAGCCGCTGAATAACCTGAACGAGAATAAGATTATTCTCAGTTCTAACTGTTGGTAAAAGGGCGTTTTGTGTATTCTTTTACGTGACAGTGAATTTAAGAATTTGGCGGGCATATGCCCGGGCAGTATCCGTGTATTATCAGTTTCAATGGATTTGTGACATGTACAATTTTGCAAAACCGCGTGTTTTGCAACCAAACAGGTGAAGATGAATATGGCGAATTTGAAAGCGGTTATTCCGGTCGCAGGACTAGGCATGCATATGCTGCCGGCCACAAAGGCAATTCCAAAGGAGATGCTGCCGATCGTTGATAAGCCAATGATTCAGTACATCGTTGACGAAATCGTCGCCGCCGGGATCAAAGAGATTGTTCTGGTGACGCACTCCTCGAAGAACGCGGTGGAAAACCACTTCGACACCTCCTATGAGCTGGAAGCCCTGCTGGAACAGCGCGTGAAGCGCCAGCTACTGGCGGAAGTGCAGGCCATTTGCCCGCCGGGCGTGACCATCATGAACGTGCGTCAGGCGCAGCCGTTGGGCCTGGGACATTCCATCCTCTGCGCCCGCCCGGTAGTCGGCGACAACCCGTTTGTGGTGCTCCTGCCGGATATCATCCTTGACGGCGGCACCGCTGACCCGCTGCGCTATAACCTCGCGGCTTTGATCGCCCGCTTTAACGAAACCGGCCGCAGCCAGGTGCTGGCGAAACGCATACCGGGCGATCTCTCCGAATACTCCGTCATCCAGACCAAAGAGCCTATGGTGGCTGAAGGCCAGGTGGCGCGTATCGTTGAGTTTATTGAAAAACCGGACGAGCCGCAGACCCTGGACTCCGATCTGATGGCGGTGGGGCGCTATGTGCTGTCGGCGGATATCTGGGCCGAACTGGAACGTACCGAGCCGGGTGCCTGGGGCCGTATCCAGCTGACCGACGCCATTGCCGAACTGGCGAAGAAGCAGTCCGTTGACGCGATGCTGATGACTGGCGAAAGCTATGACTGCGGTAAGAAAATGGGCTATATGCAGGCCTTCGTCACCTACGGAATGCGTAACCTGAAAGAGGGCGCCAAATTCCGCGAAAGCATTAAAAAACTGCTGGCCTGAACGCCAGCCTGAGACCGAGCGACAGGATCTGAACATCCGTCCTGCCGCTCATAACGTTATGCAAAATTTATTCATAACGTAAATGTTATATCGATTGTAAAGAAATGTATGGCTTCGGAGACTTCTGGTAGTTTGTCTCTGGCATCTGTGGTGCAATAGTCGGAGTAGTGGCAATAATGCTTTATGAATAGTCACTTAGTGCGACAATTCCTAAAGTGCATGGAAAGCGGTCAACGTCAGCCAAAAATAAAACTTGACTGCGATCATGTTTCCGCTTTAAACATCTCACTTGCATGCATAAAAATGTGAAATGAATTGGCATGCGACCTGGTATAGACATTACGGATAATCCCTGAGCACGGCAGTGGACATTATCGAAGGATCACAGGTATATGAACTGGCAACTCATCTCATTTTTTGGCGATAGCACCGTTTTGCTGCCCAACTCAGCGGCGCTGTTTATTGTCCTGATGCTGTGTAAAACGTCGCGGTTGCTGGCGTGGCAGTGAAGTTTGCTGTTCGGCATTGCCGGCGTTATCGTCTGCGCCCCCAAACTGGCCTTTATGGGCTGGGGCATTTGTGAGCTGGATTACACCGGCTTCAGCGGCCTTCTGGCCTATCTTCCTGTGGCTACTCAGATCCCGTTTCTCCGTCGGTCTGCATAAAGCGGCCATTATTACCGTCCATGTTCTGGCCGCTGTGGTGGGCTATTCGCGGCTGGTCATCCATGTGCATTCCGTCTCGGAAGTGGTTGCCGGCCCGCTGCTGGCAACGCTTTGTTCCTGCTGCTGCAAAAACGTACCTCTGATCCGGAAAGCGTGAATATCTCATGGGGCGGTGTCGCTTGCCTGGTGATGGTTCCGCTTATCCTGCTACATAGCGGCAGCAAAGCACCAACTCAGTCCCTGCGGGGACAAATCGCCACCGCGGTGGGGCCGCTGGATAACCCTTTACGCGTACCGATCTGCACAAGCATGCTTGGTAATTGCCATTTGTTTTACAGGGGAAATTAAGTTTTCGCCGGTTAATTAGACAAATAAGAAAATAATCTACTATATACTCGGTAATTGATAATTCATATTTATGAAATAATGGGTGGTGGCTCCAACTTACTGATAGTGTTTGATGTTCAGATAATGCCCGATGACCTTTTCATGCAGTTCCACCGATTTTGAGAACGACAGTGACTTCCTTCCCAGCCGGGCCAGATGCTGCCTCAGATTCAGGTTATGCCGCTCAATGCGCTGCGTGTAACGCTTGCTGATAACGTGCAGCCTCTCCTTAAGCCGTGACTCATACAGCGACCATCCGTCCGTCATCCATATCACGACTTCAAAGACTGACAACAGGCTCAGAAGACGCTCCAGCGTGGTCATAGTGCGTTCTCTGAATACATGGGCCACAACTGTCCTGCGCATCCTGTCATACGCGTAAAACAGCCAGCTCTGGGGGGATTTAGCGCCGACGTAGCCCCACTGTTCGTCCATTTCCGCGCAGACAATGACGTCACTGCCCGGTTGTATGCGCGAGGTTACCGACTGCGGCCTGAGTTTTTTAAGTGCCGTAAAATCGTGTTGAGGCCAACGCCCATAATGCATGCACTGGCGCGACATCCGACGCCATTCATGGCCATATCAATAATTTTCTGGTGTGTACCGGGCAGAGAGGCGGTGTAAGTGAACTGCAGTTGCCATGTTTTACGGCAATGAGAGCAGCGATAGCGCTGATGTCGGGCAGTGCTTTTGCCGTTACGCACCACGCCTTCAGTAGCTGAACAGGAAGGACAGCTGATGGAAATGGAAGCCACTGGAGCACCTCAAAAAAAACATCATACACTAAATCAGTAAGTTGGGAGCACCGATATTCGGTAACAACACTCCCAATTGTGACCGAAATTCTGTAAACTTAGTGCCGCCAAAAATAATGGCCTGACCAATTATTCATCCACAGGTCGATAAAAATTAAGTCGTTCAGGTAGTCAGTGCGCTGGTAGCTGTTAAGCCAGGGGCGGTAGCGTCGCTGAAGCCGCTTGCTGCTGCACAGAGGTTCTCTTCAACGGCTGTAAATATCGACCCGGTCAGGATGATCATTATCAATAGATATCTATCAATTTTCTACGGATATCCTCAGAAGTTGGCCAGGAGCGGCTGCTGATATCGCCTGGACATTAACTTTCCTGTCTCATCGATAGCCTGTAGGGTAAAATTCGCCTACATTGTGAGCAGAGTGGATGTTATAAGGCTAACAAGCAGCTTAGGGTAAATGTACTTGCCTCGCCGGTGTTGCACAGCGAAGTCAGCTGGTGCCGCGAGCGCTTTCTATCTTGGTATTCCCCTCATTCTCATTGAGATACGACAGCGGGGCTGAAAATGGATCTTGTACAATGATAAAAATTGCGCGCATTGCCGTGACGTTGGGTTTGTTTTCCTCCCTGGGAGCCCAGGCTTACGCGGCCGGGTTAGTGGTAAATGACAACGACTTGCGTAACGACCTGGCCTGGCTTTCCGATCGCGGGGTCATCCATCTGAGCCTGTCGACGTGGCCGCTGAGCCAGGAAGAGATCGCCCGGGCGCTGAAAAAGGCCAAACCTTCCTATTCTTCTGAGCAAGTGGTGCTGGCCCGTATCAACCAGCGATTGTCTGCTTTAAAAGCCGATTTCCTGGTTATCGGCTACACTTCAACCGACCAGCCGGGCACCCCGCAGGGGTTTGGTCAGACACAGCCAGCGGATAACTCGTTAGGCCTGGCATTCAACAACAGTGGCGAGTGGTGGGACATACACCTCCAGGGTAACGTTGAAGGGGGAGAGCGGATCAGCAACGGGTCTCGCTTTAACGCCAATGGCGCCTATGGCGCGGTGAAGTTCTGGAACCAGTGGCTCTCCTTTGGCCAGGTTCCGCAGTGGTGGGGGCCTGGTTATGAAGGCAGCCTGATCCGCGGGGATGCAATGCGGCCGATGACCGGCTTTTTAATGCAGCGTGCCGAGCAGGCGGCACCGGAAACCTGGTGGCTGCGCTGGGTGGGTCCATGGCAGTATCAGATCTCCGCCAGCCAGATGAATCAATATACTGCTGTGCCCCATGCCAAAATTATCGGCGGACGCTTCACATTTACACCGTTTCAGTCATTAGAATTAGGCGCATCGCGTATTATGCAGTGGGGAGGGGAAGGGCGCCCTGAATCGTTCAGCAGTTTCTGGGACGGCTTTACCGGGAAAGACAACACAGGGACGGATAACGAACCGGGGAACCAGCTGGCCGGGTTTGATTTTAAATTCAAACTCGAGCCGACCTTGGGTTGGCCGGTGAGTTTCTACGGCCAGATGATCGGTGAGGATGAATCAGGTTACCTGCCATCGGCCAACATGTTCCTGGGTGGGGTCGAAGGGCACCACGGCTGGGGTAAGGATGCGGTTAACTGGTATGTGGAAGCGCATGATACGCGTACTAATATGAGCCGGACCAATTACAGCTATAACCATCACATCTATAAAGATGGTTATTACCAACAAGGGTATCCACTGGGCGATGCGATGGGCGGGGATGGTCAACTCATTGCCGGTAAGGTTGAGCTTATTACGGAGGATAACCAGCGCTGGAGTACGCGCTTAGTATACGCGAAGGTTAACCCGGAGAATCAGTCGATCAACAAAGCGTTCCCTCATGCGGATACTCTAAAAGGTGTACAGCTGGGCTGGAGCGGCGATGTTTATCAGTCGGTTCGTCTGAATACCTCCCTGTGGTACACCAACGCTAACAACAGCGACAGCGATGACGTTGGGGCCAGCGCTGGGATAGAAATACCGTTTAGTTTATAAGGCTGAATGCTGAAAACAGGGGAGATAGGGTGGTAGCGCTGCAGGACGCAGTCAGCTTTTCTCTCTCCATAAGCCGGCAGGGAAGCAACGGCTATGACAGCTGCTCAGGAATTGGCAAATTTTGATTTACTGATGATGTGACATTATGAAGAAAAAACTTGTTAGATTTTCGGCATTAGCGTTGGCAATTGGGTTTTTATCGGGTTGTACGGTTATACCAGGTCAAGGGTTAAATACTCTGCGTAAGAATGTGGTTGAACTACCAGACAGCGATTACGATCTGGATAAGCTGGTTAATGTTTATCCTATGACCCCAGGACTGATCGAACAGCTCCGTCCTGAAACCGTGCTGGCTCGTCCCAACCCGCAGCTGGATAATTTGCTGCGCAGTTACGAATATCGCATTGGGGTTGGTGACGTACTGATGGTTACGGTATGGGATCACCCGGAATTGACTACTCCTGCTGGGCAATACCGCAGCGCCAGCGACACAGGTAACTGGGTAAACTCCGATGGCACCATTTTTTATCCATATATCGGTAAGGTGCAGGTGGCAGGCAAAACATTAAGCCAGGTACGCCAGGATATAGCAAGTCGTTTGACCACTTATATTGAAAGCCCGCAGGTTGATGTAAGCGTAGCTGCGTTCCGTTCACAAAAGGCCTATGTGACTGGAGAAGTTGAAAAATCAGGCCAGCAGCCAATCACTAATATCCCTTTAACAGTTATGGATGCGATAAACGCTGCCGGGGGACTATCCGAAAACGCTGACTGGCGTAATGTTGTGCTGACACATAATGGTAAAGATACTAAAATCTCACTCTATGCTCTAATGCAAAAAGGGGATTTAACCGAGAACCGGTTGCTATATCCAGGAGATATTCTATTTGTTCCACGGAATGACGACTTAAAAGTATTCGTTATGGGTGAGGTGGGCAAACAAAGCACAATGAAGATGGATCGCAGTGGCATGACGCTTGCAGAGGCACTGGGTAATGCTGAAGGTATGTCTCAAGCCTTCAGCGATGCTACAGGTGTTTTTGTTATTCGCCAATTGAAAGGTGATAAGCAAGGTAAAATAGCAAATGTTTATCAATTGAATGCTCAGGATGCTTCGGCAATGGTGCTCGGCACTGAATTTCAGCTACAACCCTATGACATTGTGTATGTGACGACTGCGCCACTTGTTCGCTGGAACAGGGTCATTTCTCAGTTGGTACCAACGATCAGTGGCGTCCATGACATGACTGAAACCGTTAAGTTTGTCAAGGATATGCAATAATGTTTGATTCTATTCTTGTCGTTTGTACGGGAAATATATGTCGTTCTCCAATTGGGGAACGTTTTTTACAGAAAGCCTTGCCTACAAAGAAAATTGATTCTGCAGGGACTAATGCATTGATAGGCCATAAAGCTGATGATAGTGCAATTAAGATTGCGGAAAAACATGGTATTTCATTAGCGGAACATGTAGGACGTCAGTTTACTTCTTTTATTGGTCGACAATATGATCTGATTTTAGTAATGGAAAGATATCATATTGAAAAAATTGGACAGATTGCCCCAGAGTTGAGAGGTAAAACAATGCTTTTTGGCCAATGGCTTAACCAAAAAGAAATTCCTGATCCATATCGCAAAAGTGATGAAGCATTTGCATCTGTATATCAGTTAATCGAGTTAGCTGGCTTACGTTGGGTTGAGAAATTAGGCGCATAATAACTATCAGGAAAATTGTATGTCATCAGTAAAAAATAGAACTGTTGAGAAAGAGGCAGATGAGATCGATTTAGGTCGTTTAGTTGGAGAGCTTATCGATCATAGAAAACTCATTATTTCGGTTACGGCGTTATTTACTTTAATCGCTCTGCTTTATGCACTCTTTGCAACGCCTATTTATCAGGCTGATGCGTTACTACAAGTAGAGCAAAAGCAAGGTAATGCTATTCTGAATAGTCTAAGCCAAATGTTACCTGACAGTCAGCCTCAATCTGCACCAGAAATTGCATTGTTGCAATCTCGTATGATTCTGGGAAAAACTGTAGATGATCTAAATTTACAAGCTAAGATCGAACAAAGTTATTTTCCGTTATTAGGTAAAGGATGGGCTCGTTTGGTAGGAGAAAAAAAAGGGATTTTAGTTGTTAGCCGACTCTATTTGTCATCTGATAGCAACACAGAAATACCAAAATTAAAACTGAAGGTAAAGGACGCGAACAACTATATTGTTACTTTTAATGATCACGAGTTCGAAGGCAAAGTCGGGGTTTTGCTCGATTCAAATGGCATTTCGCTTAAAGTTGATAGTATTGAGGCTAAACCTGGAACTGAGTTTGTTATATCTTATGTTAGTAAGCTGCAAGCTATAACTGACTTACAAGAAATTTTTTCAGTAGCAGATCAAGGAAAAGATACTGGAATATTAAGCCTATCTTTAACTGGCCCAGATCCACTTTTGCTAGAGAAAACGCTAAACAGCATCAGTAATAATTATCTTGCACAAAATGTAGCGCGCCAAGCAGCACAGGATGCTAAAAGTCTAGAGTTTTTAAACCAACAACTGCCTAAAGTACGCAATGATTTAGATATTGCTGAAGATAAGCTAAATCAATATCGGCGTCAAAAAGATTCTGTAGATCTTTCGTTAGAAGCCAAATCAGTACTTGAACAAATAGTTAATGTCGATAATCAGCTTAATGAATTGACATTCCGTGAATCAGAAATCTCGCAGCTTTATACTAAAGAACATCCGACCTATAAGGCGCTTATGGAAAAGCGTAAAACTTTGCAGGATGAGAAAGCAAAGCTTAATGAACGTGTTTCAGCAATGCCGAAAACACAGCAAGATATCTTACAGTTAAGCAGAGATGTAGATTCTGGGCAAGCTGTTTACATGCAGCTTCTTAATCGTCAACAGGAACTCAATATTGCAAAATCTAGCGCTATTGGCAATGTTAGAATTATTGATGATGCTGTTTCCCAACCGGAACCAGTAAAACCGAAGAAAATAATAATTGTACTTGTTGGGATTGTTCTGGGAGGTATGGTATCTATAGGCATAGTATTGTTAAGGATCTTCTTGCGTCGAGGGATCGAAAGTCCCGAGCAACTTGAAGAACTTGGAATTAACGTTTATGCGAGTATACCTATTTCTGAGACTTTTGCTAATAAGGCTCTTCAAAATACAAAATTGAGAAGAAAAGCAGGCAGTGAATACCAGAGCTTTTTAGCGGTTGATAACCCTGCGGATTTGGCAATAGAAGCTATCCGCGGTTTGCGTACAAGCCTGCACTTCGCAATGATGGAAGCACGAAACAATGTCTTGATGATTTCTGGAGCTAGCCCTAATGTCGGGAAGACTTTTGTTAGCTCTAATCTTGCTGCAATAATTGCTCAAACTGGAAAAAAAGTACTTTTTATAGACACCGATATGAGAAAGGGTTATACCCACAAGTTGTTCAATTTGAGTAATGATAATGGACTTTCAGATGTATTGTCGGGAAAAATTGAAGTAAGTAAAGCAATTAAAAAAGTATCTTCTGCAGGCTTTGATTATATTTCACGAGGTATGGTCCCACCTAATCCAGCAGAATTATTAATGCATCGTAGATTAGGTGAGCTAATAACGTTGGTTAGTCAAAGTTATGACATCGTTATATTAGATACGCCACCAATACTAGCGGTTACAGATGCTGCTATTATTGGGAATTATGTTGGAACAACATTATTGATAGCCCGATTTGAACAAAATACGACAAAAGAAATTGAAGTTAGTTTTAAGCGTTTTGAACAGAGCGGTGTCATTGTTAAAGGTTGTATACTAAATGGTGTAGTGAAAAAAGCCAGTAGTTATTATAGCTATGGCTATAGCCACTATGGTTATTCCTATACCGATAAGAATTAAATAGCAATCGGGTCTAAATGATTCGGTCATTATCTCTTGACTTATTATGCAAAAATTTTAATCTCTTTTTTAAAGAAATATTACTAATATTGAGAGGAAAATATGATACTCCTCAGTAGGAATTTTCTGGTGAGTATATCACTTGCGTTAAGTGATTTCGTCAGTTTTACTATATCGATTTATCTAGCCATTGCAATACTATCTATATCTGCTAACCCAAGTGAGAGCACTTTTAATATTGGGCAGATCGATGGGTGGATTTTATTACATTGGTTGCTTGCAGTTTGTTGCGTAGGTTGGTATTCGATTCGGCTTCGTCATTATTTTTATAGGAAAACCTTTTGGTTTGAATTGAAAGAAATACTGAGAACATTGGTAATATTTGCCATTATCGAAATAGCTGTTATAGCTTTTACCACTTGGTCATTTTCTAGAGCTCTTTGGGTAATTACATGGATCTTTATTCTCCTTTTAGTGCCGTTTTCACGTATATTAACTAAATATTTGTTAAATAAGTTAGGTTATTGGCAACGTGACACTTGGATCATTGGTAGTGGAAATAATGCAATAGAGGCATATAAGGCTATTATAAGTGAAAAAAATTTGGGCTTGAAAATTATTGGTTTTATTGCAAGTGAAGGTGGAGTTCGTGCTGGCGAGACTATTAATGGTATTAAAGTCATATCTAATGATATTGATTGGTTGAGAGGAGAAGATAAGAAAACTCAATTCATAGTGGCTGTTGAATCACATCAAAGTGAAATGCGAAACAGCTGGTTGCGTAATTTTATGATTCAGGGTTTTCGTTATGTTTCAGTAATCCCTACATTGAGAGGAATGCCACTTGATAGCACGGACATGTCATTTATTTTTAGTCATGAAGTAATGATATTTCGTGTACAGCAGAATCTGGCGAAATGGTCATCGCGGACTCTAAAACGCTTGTTTGATATAATTGCATCAATAGCTATTATTATTCTTTTATCTCCGGTATTGCTTTATATTAGCAGACTGGTAAAAAAGGATGGTGGGCCAGCAATATATGGACATGAGAGAATTGGGCAAGATGGGAAACCATTCAAATGTTTAAAATTTCGATCTATGGTTACGAATTCAAAAGATGTTCTCAATGAGTTATTACAAAATGATCCAGAGGCGAAAAGAGAATGGGATACTACATTTAAATTAAAAAACGATCCCAGAATAACAAAAATAGGTGCGGTTTTACGGAGAACTAGCTTAGATGAATTACCTCAGCTATTTAATGTATTAAAGGGAGAAATGAGTCTTGTTGGTCCGAGGCCAATTATCACTGCTGAATTAGAAAGATATAATGAAGAGGTCGATTATTATCTGTTGAGTAAACCTGGAATGACTGGTTTATGGCAAGTAAGTGGACGTAGTGATGTTGATTATGAGACAAGAGTATATCTTGATGCTTGGTATGTAAAAAATTGGTCTATGTGGAATGATATAGCGATCTTATTTAAGACAGTTGGTGTTGTTTTGAAAAAAGACGGTGCGTATTAAATTATTTATTACATTAAAATATAATGGATTTCCGTAATTATGAAATATTATGTTGCAATCCCAACATATAATGGTGGGGAGTTATGGAAAACGACTGTTTTTTCTATTAAGAAACATACTCCAAAAGAAACTCTAGTTCAGGTTATCGACTCGAGTAGCACCGATGGTACCGACAGTGTTGCTCTCAATGCAGGTTTTGAGCTGCTGAGTATCCCGGGCCGCGATTTTAACCATGGAGGAACGCGGAATTTGGCTGTTGAAATGCATCATAGTCAATATGAACTGGTCATTTTCTTGACACAAGATGCAATACCACAAATGGGATTCCTCGAAAAAATTATTGATGTATTTAAGGATGAACGTGTAGTGTGTGCGTATGGAAGACAAATTCCTCATGATGATGCTAACCCGCTTGCTCAGCATGCAAGAAAATTTAACTACACTGACAAGAGCTACATTTGTAGTCAGGAAGATGTATCGAGAATGGGTTTAAAGACAGTTTTTATGTCAAACTCATTTTCCGCGTATAGATTATCTATATTTAATGAAATTGGGAGGTTTCCTTCTAATACGATACTATGTGAAGATATGTACTACACGGCAAAGGCTATTCTTGCAGGATATAAAGTAGCATATGTAGCAGATGCGGTGGTCAAACATTCACATAATTATTCTCCAATTGATGAATTTAAAAGATATTTTGATATTGGGGTTTTTCATGCGAATGAAAAATGGATCCGAGAAAATTTTGGTGGCGCTGGTGGCGAAGGGAAAAAATTTATACTATCTGAATTTTCTTATTTATATAAGAATGGAATTTTATGGATTCCTGTTGCTTTTATTAATAATTTCATGAAAATTTGCGGTTATAAGTTAGGGCTTATTTATAAAAAACTCCCCAAGAAACTAGTCATACGTCTTAGTATGCATAGGCGTTATTGGTTATGAAGAAAATATTAATTATATATCGCTTCTGCATAAGTTGATGTTTTTTATGAGAGAATTAACACTGTAAAATAAAATACTGCTATTTTTTACATTTTGTTAAAAATGATGTTATTTTTAAAGTTTATGGGGGACTTGTATGACTGTTTCTGTTGTAATTCCTACTATAGGAAGGGATAGTGTTTATTCTGCGTTAAAATCAGTGTTTTCTCAGACATATAAAGTCTCTGAGATAATAATATGTTATGACGGAGATAATTTTTCTGAATTCCAAAATGGCTTAGATACATTTTTAAAATTACAAACCGATAATTATAATGTTTCTTCAATAAACGTTGGTCCTTTTTCAGGTGGAAATGTTGCACGTCAAAAAGGGGTCACATATTCCTCATCAGAATATATTGCGTTATTAGATGATGATGATATTTGGTTGCCTGATCATATAGACGACTATATGAAATTTATCCATAGCAACCGAAACAAAATGATCCTATGCTCTTGTTGCGCATTGATTAACGGAGATGATTTTAAGAACTCTATACTCCCTTCCAGGTTAATTAATCCTGGGGAATTAATTTCAGACTATTTATTTAAAGTAAATGGCATTAAAATAGACTGTGGATTTATCCAATCCTCATTACTTCTTTTCTCTAGAGAACTTGCTATAAAAATACCATTTAATCAACAATTAAAATTTCACCAAGATATCGATTGGTTATTAAGAGTTGAACAAAGTGAAGAAAAATTTGAGTTCTATCAGTCACCTGAAAAGACAGTTGTATACAACTCTACTCCGTTGAGTGTCTCTAAAAAAATCCAGCCTAATAAATCTTGTGAGTGGGCTGTAAACACATTTAGTCCAAATAAGAAAAGATGCCTTGGAGACTTTATTTTGACTCAGTCTTATCATTACGCCAGACAGAACGGGACTTTTAAAGATGAGATTTTATTAATCTTGAAATCATTTAAATATGGAAAGCCTGGTATTTACTCGTTAATTAGAGTGCTGTTAAAAATTCTAAGAGTAGATTGCTTTTTAGCTAATATAAAACATGCCGCAACAACTAAGAAAACATAATAGAGTAATCTTATCTTAATCTTTATAATTGAAGCCAAAAGTTTGGGTTTGATAATATTTAGGCAGAATTTGAGATGGTGATTATGAATGAAGTTAATAAGTCACAAAATAAGAAGCATTGGCATATTATAATATATGTATCAACGGCTTTTTTTGCTATATATGGAGGGTTGTCATTAATTTATTTAGCAACAAATAAATATTTATTTCAGGGATATGGTCTATTTACAAACGATCAGCCTTATTTGTATATGCTTGTTGTTAGTTTATTTTCATTGTTTTTTGTTTTTTTTGCTTTTATCTCGTCTACTAAAAATATTGTCAAAGACTTTAGGTTTTTAATCCCCAAGGCATTAAAAAATATGATATTCATATTTTACGTCTTGGTTTTTATATATGCCTGCATTGATTATGTTAACCGTTACAGTTTATTTTCTCTTAGTTTGAATATTGCTAATATTAACGCATCAATGTCCCAACTCGGATATGATGTTGCTCACTCTGATGGTAAATTGAGCTATACTCTGATCTCGCTTTTTCCTTTTCTTTTATTATTTTATAGTTATGATAAAAATAAAAGGATAAAAATATTCTCTTTTTTTCTATTTTCAATTTCACTGTTTATTTTATTTATATCTGGACGAAAAGAGCAATTGCTTGCTGCGATTTTAGCACTTATTTTTAGATTCAAAATCACGAGAAATATAAAAGTAATTACTTTTGCAGGACTTCCTTTATTGATATTTCTTGTATATTTTATGAATTCAGTAAGGGGGGGGTTATCATCGGAAAGCTTCTTTTATGTTTTATTTCAATCACAGGAAAGTTATCCACTCGCTCTTGGTGCATATTTATTTGTAAATCCGTTAGATGTACCGCTTGATACGTTGTTTAATTCAACGATGCCTTATACTATATTTGTTAACATGCCAACAATTACAGGCGTCATTAATCAACAATTATTTAAAACACATGAATATGGTCCTGTCTATTCGGTATTGGGTTTTTCATATTATTATTTCCCTGTTTCATTTTTTATTCTGTTTTTCATTATTAGAGCATTATCTCTGAAAGTAAATACGTTATTATCATGGGGTGGTGAATATACTCCTTTTGTCGTTTTCTATTGTATTAAGTTATTTATTTTTTTAAGAAATGGTTATCTCAATTTTTTTACTTGGGATATTATATTTTCATTGGCAATGTTTTCATTGTGTTTATTTTTTAAATATAAGGAAGGAAAGTAATGAAATTTGGTGTTGTTGTTGTATTATTTAATCCAAGTGATGAGAATATTAAACATCTTGAGTATCTAGCAAAAAATGATATCACGTTAGCTGTTGTAGATAACTCTCCAGTTAGAAAAAAAATAGAGATGGGAAATATATCCTACATTTATAATCAAAACAAGGGAGGGATTGCTGGTGCTTTGAATAAAGGGATCAACGCGTTAATAGCAAGTGGATGCGAATTTTTCTATACATTTGATCAGGATTCGATCTTTGATATATCTTATTTTAATAAGATGAATAATTTTAGATATCAGGAAAATGCTGAAATTATATGCCCTGATTTTTACGATGTTAACTCTAAAACCCATGGCATGTTCATCCAGTTAGGTCGCTGGGGATACAGTGATGTAAGAGGAAAGAAAACAGCAAGTTTTGCCATAACTTCAGGTATGGGAATATCTAAAAATGCATGGGATACCATTGGTGAGTTTAACGAGCTGTATTTTATTGATCATGTCGATACTGAGTATTGTTTACGTGCAGCTAATAAGGGGATCGATATTTATGTAAATTATTCTGTTTGTATTGATCATGAAATTGGCAAGAGAGAAAAACATAACTTTTTAGGTTTGACATTAAAGCCTAATAATCATAATTTTATAAGGAAGTATTATATTGTTAGAAATGGTACACATTGTGCTTTTAAAATGCACAAACAATTTCCATCATTTTTCAAACTTAATTTTCTAAGAGTTAGCCATGAACTTGTGTGTGTTATTTTATATGAGGATAATAAATTTAAAAAAGTTCATTATATGATTCGTGGGCTTAAAGATGCTATCTTTGGTAATTTGGGTGATATCAAAGAAATATACAAGATTTAGATTTTATATTGTATGATGAAAAGGTGAATGATATGACAATTACCAGAAGGAAATTTTTAGGTTTTTTTATTCCCATATCTCTTACTTCATTTTCCTTTTCTTCTTCAGCTAATAACAATCAAACGAAGGTTCTGGATGAGGATTTTTTTAAGCTGGATGGAGAATATAATGGTGATGATGTATGCTTATCTTTCGAAAAGCTTTTAAAAAAAAAGAAAGCTATATTTATTAACAATAATCTATCTTTTCATAAGCGTATATCTTTTTCGCGTGATGAATCTTTATTTTTGCTTACGTCACCAAATGCAAATGTGAGTGGTACTGGTTTTTTCCCGAAACTTAAAACAAATCCGAACCATGTTATCGCTGGAAATACAATTAGATGAGTTTTAAATCGTGATAATTTAGTAAATTTGTATGATAGAGTATATTCACATCAAGTTATTGCCTTTGAAGCATTAGTTAAAAATGTCGAAAATAGCCATGTTCGCTCTGAGAACTTTGTATCACTTTACTCAGGGATTGAATCGGTGGATTGTGAAGAGCAGCGGATGTGGGCTATCAATACTGTAACTAATGCGCATAACTTAAGGTCTGGGGATGAAGTTTATGGTATTGAAGTAGATACTAATATTGATGGTGATGTTACCGGTGGACACTATGTAGGTTTATATATCGCAGGCATAGGCGATTTAACTGGTACAGCAAACTCTGATGGTATTAGAGTTCAAAGGGTGAGAGACTCTGCATCAAAATGGCAATATGGGCAAAGAATATTTGATTCTGTTGTAGGGATAGGCATTTATGATGCAACTACGTTTTCAATTGCAGCCCATGGAAAAGGTGCGATCGCAAGATTCGACCCCAATAATGATGGAAGTTGGTCATTTGCTCACTATGGCCCATCAAATAAAATACTATGGGGCATTGATAATAATGGTTATTCATATAGTGAAAGATTGTACCTTGGTGATGGAGTTGGAAAAGACAAAAAAAGGATTAATCTCGAGGGCGGAGTGTATTTCTTTAAAAGCAAAACCAAAATAGTATTTAAAAAATTATTGCCAAGAACCTTTTACGATTATGATTTTGAGGATGTGTTTAATGTTGATGTGGAAATCGATTATTCACGTGCATCTATAGTTATTACTCCTGTTATGGATGCATGTGATTTCCCTTTGATGAGTTTTATTGGTTATTATGTTCGTCAGCAAAAAAAATTCTATATCAGAACTATAAATGTTGGTAATGCTGAAATATCTAACCTTAGTGTATCTTTGAATGTCATGGTATGTGTTCATTCAATTTAAGTTTGTCTTCTTATCACGCAAAAGAATATTTTATATTTGTTGCTGATTCGTAGATTAATCTTCTTTATTTGAAGAAAGTGATAATTTAAGGAGCAGGAGTTTATTGATAGGCGAGGTTATTCGTTCGGTATTTTCCTGCTGTTTATGTAAGTAATATATTTGTTGATTTCTTGTTGCGAGTGATAAATGATTGTAATATGTCATAACTTTAGGCTAGATGTATTACATATGAGGGAATAATTATATAAAAGGGATTTAGTATAATATTACAATTTGTTCCATATTCATATGAATAAGTAAGAAATGAGGCCTTTAGTTAGGTTAAGTGACAAGCCGATCCTGCGACATTAAGCTAATATCTTGTAGATGTCTTTCATTACATATTATTTTATACGCAATGGATTGTTGGTAATGCTGCCAACTTACTGATTTAGTGTATGATGGTGATTTTAAGGTGCTTGC
>OGNA01000440.1_pt1 | contig 20627 bp, 29 predicted proteins | sample 1573411 | NCBI WGS metagenome assembly OGNA01 (sample SAMEA2581899, study PRJEB24529) | metagenome | biome: Human gut stool | place: China | collected 2011 | reverse complement strand
AATTCTGTCTCATGCGGCATTCGGAAGACTTCGCCTGTCAGCGGCTCCACAGCACGGAGCAGATCACGCCGCCCTTTCTGGTGTAGTCGCTGTATTCGCCGTAATACTCGCTATACAGCTTTTCGCCGGAACGATAGGCGGCAGAAGCGATAGCGGACTGTCCTGCGCTTCGCTTAGTCTGTGTGACACTCAGATGAAATAGCGCCATTGGCTTTCAACTCCTTTTCTCTGTTTGCTTGCTTGATGTGGGTAATCGCCATGTGACGGACGGCTCGCTGGACTTCGGACAGAGAAAAGATTTGTTCCATCAGCTCTGTCATTTCGGTGCGTGTGAGATCTTTGACCTCCGGGGCAAGGCTCTCAATCGTGTCGCCCAGATTGCAAAGGCGGTGGGTGCGCTTGGTGCGTTCGCCTTTCTCCAGAAACTTCTTTCTGTTCTCAAGACGGTTGAGCTTGTGCTTCTCCTGTGCAAGCTGCGTCTCGGCTCGTTCCTTTTCGGTTCGGAGCTGTTCAAGAGTTTTCGGTTTTGTCATTGTGATTGACCTCCTTTTTTGATTTTTGGGATAAAAAAAGACCGTCAACTTTTCGCACATTGCGACCAGTCAACGGTCAGTTTTTGTATTTAATTGTTATATAACTGCTTACTCTACAATTTCATCAGAAACTGTAATTGTCACAGCTATTCCTGCATCACATTCTATTTTTCTAAAATCCTCTGTTCTGTCCAAAACTTCCATCCGGTTTGAAGAAGTTCCAATTTTAACACAAATAGGAATTTCTTTGTTCAGCTCTATTGGTATCTCTCGGCCGATTTTTGAGTAGCCAATTCCCATTGATTCTTCAAACGGTGTATCTAAAGAAGGATAACTGTATTTCTCATGACCATTATCAGAAATGTTGTATAGCTCATAGCTGTTTTCGATCAATCTTATCGCTATTCTTTTACCTAAGAAATCGTTGTTTCCGTGTGTCTTACCATCTTCAAACCACTCACCATCACGATATACCCAAACCGAAATCTCAAAAGATTTCACATTCTCATCGAGCGATATATCAAAGAATTGAATTTCATCATCGAACAGGTCAAGAACTTCCAATGTTTCTTCTGAAAATTCAGTAGGTTTGATAGATATCCCAGATTGTTTATTTTGCGAACAGGCACATAGCGAAAAAATCATTGCTACGGCTAACAGCACACTTATTGTTTTTTCATTTTCTGTCCTCCGATCAAAACTATTATTTCAAACTTGCTGGCGGCGAACAGCATTTTATGCTGTTTGCAGACGGCAAGTACACAGGGGATAGTCGCTTTAGCGGCGCAAGGGGGTGTAGCCACCTTGACGGAACGAAGTGACGAAACATGCTCGGTCGAGCAGTTTTCTTCTGCTGACAGAGAATACAGCTCCGCAGGACGCACTACTCTCGATAGAGAGTATAGAAGTGCGCCCTTTAGTTCCTAAAGGGTTTCTATCAGTGCGACAAACTGGAATTTGTTACTTGCTCCAAGTCATAATGAATTCCTTTTCATTAGTACTATTATCAATACTTTCGGAATGAATCACAAACTGTTCTCTCTGATAAAAAGCTATTGCACGTGTATTCTTTTGATAAACACTTAATCTCATAGATGATTTGATTTCTTTTGCATAATCCAGAAGTTGTTTTCCAATACCACTTGACTGAAGACCTTCTCTAACAAAAATCCCTTCAATATAATTGTCCGTTAATCCAATAAAGCCATTTATTTGATTGGTATCGGAATCTTCATAAACATATATTTCTGCTTGTGGCAGTATATCTTTTACCATTGCATCATTATCCGTCCAATAATCTTTTGGTATGAAACTATGTGCTTTGATATTGGCATCAAGCCATATTTGCATAACAGCAAATAAATCATTTTCGCTAAATGTTCTTATCACAATATTCCCCCTGCAAACTGAAAGTTATATATGTCTTTGCAAATATACCATATCTATTAGTTGTACACCGCCCTCATAAATTGGGTGGTCATAATTGTCAGTAAAGAAATTCGGAATCTTGTGAGACCGAACAAATCCACATTTTTCATAAAATGGTATCGTCAATGGACTATCACCTGTTCCAACCTGCAAAACAGAATATTCATCTGCATATTTACTGGCAAGAAAATCAATTAGTGCTTTCCCATATCCCTTTCCTTGATTCTGAGGATCGACTGCAATATTTTTAATTTCAAGTATTCCATTATCTTCATCATTGACAACACATTCAGCTTTTACATTACCATCTTCAAGTACATACATAGTACCTTTTTCAATATAACGGTCAATCATATTCTCTTGCTCATCAGCTAATAACAATAATGATATAAACTGCTTTTTATTCTTATCCACTTCTCTGATTTTCATATCTATGACTCCGTCAAAGAGGAATTTGACTTGCCTATTTTCTTAAAATCTCATGTGGAGCTTCTATTTCATTTGCCAAGGTATGCTCTGTTAATTCTGACATCAATTTCAATTTTTTATTAATCAATGGTCGCATACAATTAGGAACATGTTCCTGATGCGCTCTGTGGATTGCTACACATTCCTTACAGTTTCCGTGATAACGACAGGCTTTCAGGCAAGGACAGTGATCTTTGTCTTTATACTCCTTACGAAATTCCGCTGCAAATTCTTCTTGCAGTCTCAGTCCCTCGACACGGTTTCCCTTATGAAATTCTACCATTGCATCCAGTTCTTTCTGGTTCCCTTCAATCTTCATGTTATTATAGCGCCTCCATTTCAACTATTCCTCATTTTCTGATAAATCCCGATTGTTCTAATCTTTTTTACGCCCACCTTCTTGCCCTTCGGACAAGAAGTATCCCTCGCTCAAAGAGCTCGGTCAATTCCGATTTTCTCAATTCTCCAAACTTGAATTTCTATTTGTGTTGCCATGTCATTACATAATCTTTTTCTCCGGTAGCCTCATCTAAGCCACTATGCTGAATCTCAAATTCTTCTCTCTTATAAAAAGATATTGCCCGTGCGTTCTTTTGGTATACGTTCAAGTACAACTTATTCCTTTTATCCTTTGCATAATTCAGCAGAATTTTACATAGACCCTGCGATTGCATTTCACCAGAAACAAAAATGCCCTCAACATATTCATCATTTAACCATAGGGTTAAACTTAACTACTATTTTTTCTTTGCGATATAAAATACATAACTGTAATAATCTACTACTAATCTAAAATAAAGCGATTATAAGCTATCCTTTTTCCTGTGTTTGTTTTAAAGTTTTCATCTATACACTTTTTTATCTTTTCCTGTTCTTTTTCTTTATCCATAACCGTTAAATTTTCAAGCAAATCAGCTTCCCATTGTATTTGAAAATCAAGTCCATCAATTTTAGATGGAGTATGATGGTTGCCTATTATAAAGCATATTCTATCAATATTTTTGTTATAGCCTACCTTTTTTAATATTTCTTTCGCTACTTCTGGTCCTTCCTTTTCTTGATAGACACCATCAATAGAACCGTATTTTTTTTGTGCTTCAACCGCACCAATATCATGTAGTATAGCAATAATACTGATGAATTCTTTTTCTTCCTCTCCGATATTTTCTCCTTTCATTATATCTTCTGCATTTTTCAAAACTTTGAGAGTATGATCTATGCCAAAAGGAATTTCTTTGAATACTTCTTTCATCTCTATAATAATTTTTTCTTTAAACATAAATTACCTCCATTTATACCTTATAGGTGTTTTAGTTCTATCTATCCACTTTTTTGTTCGCCGATACAATCAGCATCATGGGACGGCGCATTTCATCCTGCATCCCCGGAATATCCATCATGTATTCCGGCGGCTGCGGCTCCACAATATGATTTATTATAAAACCATTTGAAAGCAGTGTATTTAGATATGTGGTCAGTGTTCTATGATATTTTGTAACCTTTTCTCCCAAAAACACAGCTGTCCGTTTGCCCTCATAATAATAATTATCCACCGGAAAATGCAGTATTTCTCCTTTTTCGTTATAATGCCAGTCTTGTGTTCCATAGGCAGTAAAAACAGGATCTATGTTTTACCTTCCCAACTTCTAATTTTTTACATCATATCCCAAAAGCCTTGTCGTACTCAATAACTCCATTTAATTTGTTTTGACTTCCGTTAAGATTAAGTGCCATAAAACTTTCATCGTCAACTTCAAATGGCGCTTTTTTTCCACACTCACTTGCCGGAATATATCCTGCCTTTGGATAGTATTTGGAATGTCCCAAAACAACTGAATATTCATATCCCAATTTATGTGCTATACTGTGTCCTTCTTTCATCAAAGATAATCCGATTCCCCTGTTCTGATAATCGGGTAATACAGAAAGAGGGGCAAGCGCAAGAACCTCAACCCCTTGAACAACTGCTTTTGTAAAAAGAATATGTCCTACAATTTTTTCGTCCTCGACAGCAACAAGAGAAAGTTCCGGAATAAACGATTTGCTTTTTCTTAACGCAGCAACTAAGTTCTGTTCATTTCCATCTGTATATTCAGCATTTTCAAATGCTTCTTTTACAACATGATATACCGTATCATAATCTTCTGGTCTTTCTTGTCTTATAATCAAAATAGATACCTACATAGTTTTAAGCTTTTTACAATTACAGGAAATGGCAAATCTACTATCTACCTCTCAATTTTTATGGCTCTGACAATGATAATATCCGGGATTTCTTTATTAAAATAGCATTCTTCGTAAAATCCGTCTATGACAAATCCGATATCAAAACACAGATTAAAAATATCCTGTAAAGAACGATGATAATAACATTGTTTTTGCGGCTGTCCTTCAATCGCAATATCGTAATAGCTGTGCGGCGTCATATATTTTTCTGTAAGCGTTACAAAACAGGGGTGCTGTGTCGCAAATACAAATACTCCGTTATCCTCAAGCAATTTATAAACAGAGGTAAAAAGCGGCTTAATATCGGTAATATCCATGACCGCCATATTGGAGACTGCTTTTGTAAACGGCTTATTTCTTTTTAATGCCATCAGACTTGTTTCATTCGTGGCGTCTGCTACACAAAACTCAATGTGATCAGCATACCGTTTTTGGCGCTTTTTGCCAGTTCCACCATTTTCTCACTATAATCAAAAGCCAAAACAGAGACAGCTTTTTCTGCAAGATATGCAGAATAATTTCCATTTCCACAGGCAATATCTAAAATATAGTCTGTTGGATCAGGATTTAGAAGCTCTGTTACTTTGGGGCGGACAACTTCTCTGTGAAAATCATTTGATTCATCCCCCATTGCACAATCCCAAAATTCAGCGTTTTGATTCCAGATTGCTTTACTTTCTTCCTTTGAATACTGCATAATATCCTCTTTCTGCAAAATTACTTTTTCTCCTTCGCCCCATGGCTCCTGAAATGCGTGATAATGATGTTCCAATATTTCATCTGTTATCACAAACGGCGAATTGGCATTTAAGACCTGATTTCTTTTATATAGTCTTTTTTTCAAAAGCTCCTTACTGGCTTTCATATAGACAAGTTCCGTTTCAGCGCCTGCTTTTTGGATCAGCTCTTTATAAAAATTCCGATTTGCCTCGCTGTTCTTACCTCCTATTTTACCAGATATCACCTACAGATTCCATAGCTTCATAGCTCAAAATAGTTCATTCACAAACCATTTAGCTATGTAAAAGGGACGGCTTCTCAGCCGCCCCACAGGTCAACACTGCCTTAATCAGACAGGTTCATCATCCGATTCTGCTTCGTAGTCCTCGTTGACATCCACTTCTTCGTCCTCGTCACCAGCATCCTCCGGCAGCTGGAGTGCCTCTTCATGTAATTCAGCGTAATAATCTGTGGCGATTCTTCCATCCGCTCAGAGAAAAAGCGGTCACGAGGGACGAAGCTCGCTGATTCCTGTGTAGAGCCGGAAAAAACGCATTATATCACAACACCGACCTCAAAAACAGGCTGACCGCCCCATACGGAGAGGAACGCCGCAGGGCGGCAAGCGAAGCGGCGAAAAACGAATAAAAGGGTTTTAGGGCTTCGTTGATTGTTGCGTTGGCAACCCCACCGCAATGGTAGTGCCCTTCTCCGAACTTTTCTCCACCCAAACGGAGCCGCCGTGGAGGTCGGCGATCTCCCATACCAGTGAGAGCCCCAGTCCTGCGCCACCGTATTCCCGGCTGCGGGATTTGTCCACCCGGAAGAAGGGCTGGAAGATACTGCGCTGATACACCTCCGGGATGCCGCAGCCGGTGTCGGAGACGCGGAGCAGGAGCTTTTCCAACTCCTGAGTGACAGAAACCCGTACCGAGCCGCCCGGCCGGTTGTACTTGACAGCATTCTCCGTCAGGTTGAAGATCAGCCGGTAGATCAGTGCATCGCTGCCGGTCATAATGCCGTCGCCCTCCGCCGTCAGCGTGACGCCGAGCTTATCTGAGAGCGGCGCAAGATCCGTGAAGATCTCCTCGATCATGGGAGCGAGCTGGATCCGCTCGTTCCGCGCCACCTGCCGCAGATTGCTCATCTCCAGCAGTGTCCTGGTCAACTGTATCAGCCGTTCCGTCTGCTCACGCAAAAGCGTGAGGAACTCCGCCGTCTCCGGCCGCACATCAGGATGCTCCGCGGAAAACAGCTCCAACTGCGCCTGCATTAGTGCCAGTGGCGTGCGCAGCTCGTGGGCGGCGTTTCCGGTGAACTGCCGCTGGGCGGAAAAGGCGTTGTTCAGCCGCTCCAGCATCTGGTTGAACGAGCGGCTCAGCTGCCGGAACTCCGAAATAGCGTCTTCATCGATCCTCATATCGGCAAGATTGTTCAGCTGCACCTGCTCCACCTGCGAGGTAAAGCTGCGCAGGGGCTTGAGAGCGCGTCCGCTGACGAAATAGGCGAGGATGCCGCTGAGCAGCGTTACCGCCGCCGTGATGTACCAGTTGGTGGTGCGGAAGCGCCCCTGCACCCCATCGACGACGATGGTCAACTCCTCGTTGGGTGCTATGAGCTGCGGGTCAAAGCTCGCCGCTCCGCCATCATTCAGGATCACCGTGCCGCCTTGTAAGCTGTCCGCAATGGTGTCCATATAGTACACACCGGAGGAGCACAGCAGCAAATTCATGGCCACGCAGGTGATGCCGATGAGCAGGACGGTCATCAGCGTGATGCGCCACTGCAGGGAAAACCGCTTCATTCCTCCTCGCCTCCCATCAGATAGCCCTCGCCGATGCGGTTGCGGATGGGGTCATAGCCCAGCACGGCGCGGAGCTTTTTGCGCAGGGCGGAGATGTGGACGCGAATGGAATTGCTGAAGCTGTCCACGCTGTTGTCCCAAACGTGATCCATCAGCTCCTCCTGACTTACTGGCCTTCCTTGATGCACCATCAGGTATTCCAGGATTCCCGTTTCCTTCCGGGTGAGCGTCAGCGTCTGCCCGTTGACGGTGGCGGTACGGGAGCGGGTGTCAAAGGTCAGGCCTCCGCAGCTTAGCAGCACATCCTGCTGGGTGAACTGCCGCAATGTCAGGCTGCGGATGCGGGCCTCCAGCTCCGCCAAGTGGAAGGGCTTCGCCAGATAGTCATTTGCCCCGGCATCCAGCCCCTGCACCTTGTCCTCCACTTCGCTGCGGGCGGAGAGGATCAGCACCCGCGTCTCCCGGTCGGTCTGCCGCAGGGTGCGCAGCACCGTCATGCCGTCCTTTTTCGGCAGATTCAGATCAAGAAGCACCAGATCGTATCGTTCCACGCCCAGAAGCTCCAGTGCCGTTTCCCCGTCATAGCAGAAATCCACGCTGTAGGCCAGCCGCCGCAGGCTGCGGACGATGGTCTCGCACAGGGCGCGTTCATCTTCAATTACTAAAAGGTGCATAAGAGCCCTCCTTTTTATTTCTTCGTTTTTGTGTTGCTTTCATTATAGCAAAAACAGATAAGGTTTGCGTTAAATTTTCGTTCTTAACATAGACTTTAACTCTCCCACGCTATGATGGGGGCAGAAAATCGGAAAGGGTGATGAAAAATGAGCTGTAGGAAAAAGGCAGCGGCGCAGATCGTGCTGCTGATGGCCGGAGCCGCCATGCTGTGCTTCGGTGTCTGGCGGGGCGAGGCGGCGACAGTGCTGAGCAAAGCAATCAAATTATGTCTGGAGTGTGTGGGAATTGGGTAAAAAGTTTTCAGGCGTTTCACAGACCATGTCCCGCTTCCGGGGCTGGATTCAGGCGGGGGCGACGCTGCTGACCAACCTGCACCTGCCGAACTTTCTCAAGGGCGGACTGTATCAGGGGGCGGGGAAGACCGTCTGCGTGCCGGGGCTGAACTGCTACTCCTGTCCGGCGGCGTCCGGGGCCTGCCCCATTGGGGCGTTTCAGGCGGTGGTGGGGGCTTCCAAGTTCAGCTTCTCCTACTATATCACAGGCTTTCTCATTCTGCTGGGAGTCCTGCTGGGACGCTTTATCTGCGGCTTTCTATGCCCCTTCGGCTGGTTTCAGGAGCTGCTGCACAAAATCCCCACTAAGAAGCTTTCTGCAAAGAGGCTGAAGCCGCTGACATACCTGAAATACGCTGTCCTGCTGGTGATGGTTTTCCTGCTACCGGCGTTCCTTGTGAACGATGTTGGCATGGGAGACCCGTTCTTCTGCAAATACCTCTGCCCCCAAGGCGTGCTGGAGGGAGCCATCCCGCTGTCCCTTGCCAATTCCGGCATCCGGGCGGCGCTGGGCAAGCTGTTTACATGGAAATTCAGCATCCTGCTGTCGGTGATTGTGCTGAGCGTGCTGTTCTACCGACCGTTCTGCAAGTGGCTCTGCCCGCTGGGCGCGTTCTACGCGCTGTTCAACCGGGTGTCCCTCTTCCAGATGAAGGTGGATAAGAATAAGTGCGTTTCCTGCGGGAAATGCGCCAGAGCCTGCAAGATGGATGTGGATGTGACGAAAACGCCCAACCATACCGAGTGCATCCGCTGCGGAATGTGCATCCGCGCCTGTCCAACGAACGCCGTGTGCTTTCGTTACGGCTTCGGAGACGGGAAAGAAACAACAAAGAAAACAACGATGGAGGAATCAAAATGAACAGGAAGAGAATTTTTGCACTGGCTTTTGCCGTGCTGATGGTGCTGGCCCTGGCGGCCTGCGGCACGAAGAACAATGACAAGATGGGCGACATGAGCGGCAACGGCTCCGCCATGACTGGCGAGCCGAAAAACGCCGAGGAGGCACTCGCCCTGCACAAGGAGCTGCTGGAGCAGGAGAACGCGATCCTGTCGGAAAATACCGAGCTGTGGGAAAAGGTCTTTGTGGAGGCTGACAAGGGCATGGCCATGATTGAGGACGGGAAAAACTACGGTGACTTCCTGCTGGATACCGTCGAGGCCGCTAAAGAGCAGTTCACCGACAAGGAGTATGAGTGGCTGAAAGAGTCAACCACGGAGATCAGCAATATTGAAAACAGGCTGACCGAGTTGGAAGATAAGTATCCCGAGATCATGCAGAAATCCATGGATGGCGCTATGAGTATGCCCGCGGGCAGCGACATGACCACGCCGCCTGATGACGGCAGCATGCAGAAATTCCCCGTCTTTGAGGGCAAGGACCTGGATGGCAACTCGGTGAAGAGCGACGAGCTGTTCTCCGCCAACGCCGTCACCGTGGTGAATTTCTGGTTCACCACCTGCAATCCCTGCGTAGGCGAGCTTTCCGAGCTGGATGCGCTGAACAAGGAACTGGCGGAGAAGGGCGGCTCCCTCATCGGCGTCAACACCTTCACGCTGGACGGCGACGAAACGGCAATTTCCGAGGCGAAGGATGTTCTTGCCAAGAAGGGCGCCACCTATCAGAATGTGTATTTTGACTCCGACGGTGAGGCGGGAAAGTTTACCTCCAACATCTTTGCCTATCCCACCACCTATGTGGTCGACCGCAGCGGCAATATCGTGGGTGAACCCATCGTAGGCGCCATCACGGAAAAGAAGCAGGCGGAGACGCTGCAAAAGCTCATCGACCAGGCTCTTGCCGCCGATATGGGCTGACAAACGAATGCGCCGTACAGAGTTCAGAAGCCGTGCCGTAGATTCTCACCTTGGTCATGTGTTCACCGGCAATCCGGAGCCCCCCAATGGCGTGCGCTACTGCATCAACAGTGCGGCCTTGCGCTTTATGCCTTACGCAAAGATGAAAGCAGAGAGTTACGGATAACCCTAAATCAAAGCCCAAGACTTGAGCTGCAACGAAGAACTTCCTTTACCATCGAGAATGTAATAATGCCCTTAATCGTACCAGAGGACAGATACTGCTCAAGGTCTGCCGCATTATTCAGGATAATCTCTTCTTCATCCTTAAACTTCAAGTGGATAAATGTTTTTCCCTCTGTCTGCTCAAAGCACAATTTCGGTAAATGGAAGCACATTCATATTCGTATAGGAAAACAGGCTGAATATTTCCACTGTATCATTCGCTTTTTTATTATGTGCAATGATAAAGCTGACATCATCAGAAAGGCATCTGAACGGAATAATAGGCATCTATCTTGCGCCCACGGATTATCTTGTTTGCCATCGCTCCGATTACACCGGGCGTTGTCCCATAAGTTGCGACAAAATACAGATAATCCGTTTGGAGGGATGCTGTTTCCAGAAACTCTCGGACAATGCTCGGTAGCCCCCAATCGTAGGTAGGAGAAATAATGCCAATTACATCATCCTCAAATACGCACCTATTTTCTTGGATACAGTCTACAATCGAAACGATTTCTTCCGACTATGCAAGTCGGGTCGCAACATATTTACAGTTTCCTGTTGCAGAAAAATACAATATCATCGGTTGTCCTCCCCAAATTTATCCAGTTAGGAAAGCTAAAAGTTGTTAAACAGCGTTCGTTGTTTCGCTTTGTGGTATTTTTACACACTGCTGAATCACACCTGTAACATGCGTAATGGAATCGACACAGTCGTTCTTGAGCCATTCTGAGATAATTGCCATCAATCCCCGAATATAAAAGGCCATGATATAAGGTCGATCCTGTGGTAGCACACCGTAGCGGTCGAGAATTGGAGCAAACACATAACGGAACATCTTATCATAGCTTTTATCCATCCCCAACACCGCCGCATTTTCTATTGCCGTGCGGAACAGTCGCTTGTTGTTCTTAATGTAGCTGAGGTAAGGTGTTAAATAATCCGGCGTAATTAGATATAATTCATCCCTCGGACAATGCCGCAGCTTTGCATAAAAGGCATCTGAATTTTTCTCCATGCAAGCAAGAAATTGCTCGTTCATACGACTGACACTCTCCGAGAGCAAGTCTGACATCGTTTCATAGTGCAGGTAGAAGGTGGAACGGTTGACCTCTGCTACTTCACAGATTTCTTTGACTGTAATATACTCAAAATCTTTTTTTGCCAGAAGTGTCAGAAAGGCTTCGTCCATTCTGGCTGCAGTAGCAAAATATCTGCTTTCTGATCTATTCAATCGTTCCCGCCTTCTTTCGTGTTTTTGTTTACTTCTCGCTGATTTCTTTTGCCAGTTCCATGATTTCAAAAGCGTATTTCTGCTTGCCCTGAGCCAGCAATTTTTTGTAGATGGGGTAATTAACGCCCATACCCAGCAGCCCGATAATGCCGACAATTACGCCGAGAACAAACATAGCAGTACTACCGTTGCCGATAACCTTCATGGAAAGGCACATCCCAACACCGGCTACCATCGCAGTGATAATACCGAAGGTGTAGGTAAAAACGGTTGCGGGAAGCTTGGCTTTTGCATCCAGCTTGCGAAGAGCGACCACCTTGGAGGTGTCCTTGGGTGCATATTCGTTTGCGAGTTGCTCTGCATAGATTTTATCTGTATTCATGGCTTGTTGCCTCCTTCATTTGATGGTTCTATGATACCAGCAAAGAACGAGCAACGGAACAACACTGACGGCAGTTTGTGTTGAGTTCAAGAACTGTTCAGTTACGATTTATCCAGTTAAGAAAGCTTGAATTTATCTTGCAATTAGAAACCATTTATCTTGTATATGGTTCAGTGTCTTTTCCATCATATACAAATGCTTTTATATTCGTATTTTCATCAACCTCAGCATGAATACCTACCGTGTATTCTTTATCTGTAACATTCTGAAAAGAATAGCAACCGCCAGCAGGAATACTGTCAGATACAAGTTCCTGTTTTCCTTCACAGAGCAGATGTACAGTAATGTCAAAATCGTTTCTGTTCTGGACTGTCAACACGCCTGTATTAGACAAAATTTTTGCGTCAGAATATGTAATTACATAGGAATCAGGCGTTGACTTTTCCGCACAGACCACAGAACACTCCCACTGTGTCTTTGCTTTTCGATAGGCTTCCGAAGACTTATATGTTGAAAATATAATCATTGTACTTATAGCAAGAATGCCAATGATGACAAACGCTATTGTTACTTTTTTCTTCACAACCATCACCTCCACACACAAATTCCGATTTATATCGCTGTTCTTACCTCCTATTTTACCAGATATCACCTACAGATTCCATAGCTTCATAGCTCAAAATAGTTCATTCACAAACATTTGGCTATGTAAAAGGGACGGCTTCTCAGCCGCGCCACAGGAGCTGTTACCGGATCGATCTCAAGAATGTGCTTGTCCGCTTCGCTTTTCTTATAACCGAGGGGCGCATAGCATCCGACATACTTGCCACTCTTGAATGTGGACAGCTTCACCGCCTTGATCTTGCTGCTGGTGTCCCGCGCATAGGGGTCATTCATCACGTTTTTCAGAATAACCAGCATAGCAAGCACAGCAAGTGTAGCTACACTTGCGAAAAACGGCGTGGGTTGACCGGGATTTCCTTGTAGAGCAGCAAGGAATCGGACACTAAACTGACTGATAAATCGGGAAGTCCGCATCATTCCTGAACCGCTTTTCTGATTGGCTGATTCTGATAACGTCGTATCATCACCGCTACAAATACTGCTATAATTGCTTATTTGTTTGTTAAAAAAAGTGCCCCTTCCGCCCGTAGCGTCTGGGGCACCTGTGTGGAATGGGACCTTACAGGAAGATCTCGCAGTCAGGCTCCACCTTCTTGCATGCCTTCTGCACGGCAGCCATCACGCTGGCCGGCTCCTGACCTTCAGCAAATTCCACAATCATCTTCTGGGTCATGAAGTTCACAGTAGAGCTCTGTACGCCGCTGGTCTTGCGGGCTGCATCCTCCATCAGGTTGGCGCAGTTAGCGCAGTCTACTTCGATCTTATAAGTTTTTTCATTTTGGAAATTGCTCTCTTAATTTTCTCCTGTTGTCAGAACAATTAAATCGTTGTTTAATTGTATCTTCATCATATTTAGTTGAACTGGCTTCGTCAACGCTTTGGAAGCACATCCTGCCATTTGGGTAAAAGGTCCTGCTGCTTGGGAAAAAATAGCCTTTATCGGCACATTCCAGTGCCTTGATAAGGGCAACATTGAATCGTTCCGTCTGCATTGTAGAGCGGGGAAAATCGAAAGGCAATGGACGGAGTACAAGTCCTTCCAAGAGGGATAAGAGAACTTCTGAATGGGTAAACAATGCTAAAAAAGGTTCTGACATGGAAGCACAGCTCCATGTCAGAACCCATTTATTTCACAAATTATTTTTTGGGGTTGCGTCGCCCGGTGTTTTCCGAGCCACGCACTTCCTCATGGTAAAAGTAATCCACAATGACCGGGTGCCCAGGCTCTGCTCGTCCGTAGGGCAGCTCGTTGTCCACGAAGGGACAGCTGTTTTCTTTCGCCAGCCGTTCCGCTTGATCCTCCAAACCACGGAAGTAGCTTCTGTCTCTCTTGTTGTAGATAGCGTCGTACAGCGGAACCAAGTCAGGATATTTTTTACAAATATAGTCCATGATGTCTTTTTTGAATCCGCCTCGCAGGTTTAGATTTTCTAGCCATATCAGGTCGCATTGATTTCTGACCTGATGGAAGATAGCCTCAAAATCCGTGATACCCGGAAAGACAGGTGCAATAAAGCAGACGGTGCGAATGCCCGCATCATAGATCTGCTTCATGGCATCCAGCCGTCGCTTGATGCTGACGGCATTGTCCATATCGTTTTTGAAATCCTCGTCCAGCGTATTGATCGACCAAGAGACCGTGACCTTTCCCAGTTCTTTCAGAAGATCGATGTCACGGATTACCAAGTCTGACTTGGTGCAGATGAGAATTTCCGCCTCGCTGCCCCGGAGCTGTTCAAGAAGCTTTCGGGTGTTCTGAAACTGAGCCTCCTGGGGCAGATAGCCATCGGTCACCGAGCCGATGACTACGCGCTGTCCGGCGTATTTCCGGGGATTTTTGATTGCTGGCCAATGTTTCACATCCAGGAATGTACCCCACGGTTCGGTGTGCCCGGTAAATCGCTTCATAAACGAGGCGTAGCAGTATTTGCAGCCATGGGTACAGCCCACATAAGGATTGACGGAATAGCCGCCCACCGGCAGGTTGGATTTTGTCATAATATTTTTGGTTTCTACATCCTGAATCAGAATGCTGCTCTCTCTCACTTCTGCCATGTCTTCTGTTCCTCCAATACCCGGTAAAAAGCCGGGGAAAATTCTTGTACCATATGTGTTTCTCCCATGATAGGAAGCAGATCTTCCTTCATGAATACAGGGATGCCAAGCGCATGGGCCTGATGTGTCAGGTTCCACACCCATTCCGGTTTCGATATAGATTTGCCCTTCCTATGTCCGGTCTCAGTCCCAATGACGATCCACTCAATTCCGGTAAGGTCCACCATACCAACATCATCAAACATAGGTTCAAAGGTCACATGATAGTGTCCGCCATGGATATGCTCCCGCAAAGTCCGGATACGGTTTTTCTCTTTACTGGAGGTAACAGTTACACCAAACCAAGCATTTTCTAGGGTAGTGGAAAACACAATATCCTCCGGTCGCTTGGTCAAAAACAGATATTGGTGCTGTGGATTTTCAGTCATCTTGGCAAATATCTGTTCCCGCCACTCTGTCTTCCAGTAGGAAAAATCGCTCATGCCGGTGAGCAGAAAATTCTGTGGGCGCTTTTTCTCCATCAGCCGCAGCTTATTGGGAAAAAACTCCGGCTTTTCAAAGTCATCGATCATGTGAAACCGGCGGACATTGTTTCTGGCATAGCAGTAGCTGCAACCAATAGTACAGCCGATCACCAGATTCATGTTCTGAATACAGTCTTTAATACAAACAGTCACCGCTAACGCCTCCTTTCCGTTTTGAGATTTAGCCTTCTACCGCAGGCGCAACTTTCCCGAAGCCGTTCCAGGCATACAGCCCCTTCTTGTCCTCATCGCCCAGGAACTTGTCCACCTGACAGATGTGCAGGATATGGTCGCCAACTTCCACCGACTGCTGCAGGGTGGCCACCATCGCCAGACGAGTATCCACCGGAATCTGGATGTCACTGCCCTCCACAGCCATCATCTCGATGTTGTTGGCGGCCACCTTGTCGGTCTTGGCACCGGTAGACGCTCCGCAGGCCATCACCGTCTGGGCAAGACTCTCGCCAGGAACGGTGACAATCACCTTTCCGGTCTCTCGCACCTGCTTACCGGTGTGGGACTGTTTTCCAGTGGCGAAGCCCACCATGGGCGGGTTGAAGGAGAGGTAAGACACAAAGCAAATGGGAGCCAGGTTCGTAGAACCGTCCTCCTTTTTAGAGCAGATCAGTGTCAGCGGATTGGGGGAGGTCAGAACAGTAGCCTCCATAATGTTCAGTTCTTTCATGTCATTCAGACCTTTCTAAGAAATTTCAGTCGTTGACTGCTCGGCCAACTAGTGATATATTTATTATACCTAATAGCAATTTTTGTTCAAGTACGCAAATTATTTGTACCTGGTATCAAAAAATATACTGCAAAAGACGAGGAAAGATCCAATCATGACTTATGAAGAATTCAAAGAAAAGGTTGGCAGTGTCATTCTAACCGATAATGGAAACTGCCCGGTCACGCCGGTGGTTCAAATGCTGCAGGGCAAATGGAAACTCCAAATTCTCTATGAACTATGCATCAAGTGTCCCATGCGGTTTGGGGAACTGAAAAAAGTTCTCAAGCCCATCACCAACACAGCTCTGACCAACGCCCTGAAGGAGCTGGAAGCAGATGAATTGATCCAGCGCATCCAATATAATGAAATGCCCCTACGGGTGGAATACTCCCTCACTGAGAAAGGACGGGATCTGTTGCCGGTCTTTTACGCCATTTCCCAATGGGGAATGAAATATATACCATGATTCTAACAATATTAATCTGCAAGATAATAGCCGGGAGGGCATTGACAATTTGAGTCAACTTCCCGGCGTTTTATTTTCTGCATTTTCTACTGCTGCAAAGGATTCAGGAAGCAACCTGATTCATGAGAGTTGATAACTCCCACCGCCTGCAAATAGGCATAGATGATTACGGTCCCCACAAACTTCATGCCTCGCACGCCTCCCGGAGAGCAGGCAGCAGCTCATCTAGTCGCCCGTCCAGACCGAAGGACTTTTCTTTGATATTGTCCGTAATGTAGATCTCACCAAGATTGAGGGTCACATAAGTGGCGTTTGGCTCGCTGGCCACCAGGCGCATCATCGGGGCCTTGATCAGCTGATTGCGCCAGCCAATGCCCAGCTCCAAAACCACCAGTTTCTTCCCGTGGTAGGTTTTCAGAAAGTTTTGGAACCGTGCCTGGGCAGCGGTATCCGGAATCATTCTCTGACCCGCACCCATGTGGATGTCCATGGGACCGCCGCACTTGGGACAGCGCGGCACCAACTCTGTAGGCACATGGCCGCCCTGTTTGGCAGCCGATAATTTTTCGGCCACCTCTAAACTTGAATAGAGGGTGTCGTGACAGGGGCGGGCACACTGCATCGTAAACCAGTTGCCCTCAATCTCATAGATTTTCGTCGGATCGAAGCCACACAGTTCAAAGTGACCTTCTCCGTTTGATGTGACGACAAAGTAATCTTTTTCTCCTACAATGGCCTTCAAATCGTTCATCACCGGCGTAGGCTGGTACTGCCCGCAGTAATGATGGACGAGCCGGGCCCAGAAGGCCCATTTTTCCTCTTCGCTGGGCCATCCAGCCATCATGCCCTGCAAAATACACCCAAGGCCGTATTTCCGTTTAAAATCCCCAAACAGTCTTTCAAAGGCCGCATTGTCCGCAAACAAATGCAGTCCTTCGGTGATGGACAGTCCGTTACTGGCCCCGATCAAGATAGCGTCCGCTTCTCTGAATTTTTCCGCAATAGGGTTCCAATCTATCATATTCGTTCGCCCCTTTCTATTCTATGTTTGCTGCGATGGAGCGCTCCTGCCGGAGGGCAGCTAGAGTTTCCGCCAAATCTCCTTGCAGATACAGGCTGCGTCCCCGCAGATGCTCTGGCCTATGAGATGACTCTCGATTAAGACATGCATAAAAGACGTTTTCGTTTTTGGCAGTAAGTTCCCAGAAGGGCAGTTTGATGATACTGGGCGTCATCTCACCCACGCCAAGTTCCAACAGCAGGACTTTTTTGTCGGACTGATCCATTATCCAGCGTCGCAGGAATCTATGGTAGCGGTGCAGACTATCCTGCCAGAAGGTTCCCTCCAGGAAGGTATCGTCTCGTACCCAAGGCACCAGCACCCGCCCGCAATCCGGGCAGCGAGGAACAGCTTCCTCCGGCAGGCGCACCCCCACCAAGCGACCGGTCAGTTCCTTCACTAATTCGCGGTTTTCCCAAATATCATCTCGGCAGGGCTGGCTGCATTGGCAGTAGCTAAAGTCTCCCTGAAAGGCGCAAATTTGTTTCTGGGGAAATACCCGAAAAAACTGCTGATCGACATTAGTGGTCAGCACAAAGACAGATTTATCTGCAAGAAGCGCTTGCAGATCCAGATAGGGCTGCCCCGTAGGGGCTTCCCACATGAAGCGCATATATTGGCTGTAATATCCCCACTGCTCCCCATAGCTGGAAAAGCAATGGTAGAATCCAGCCAGCGGGGAGGTAAAGCCATACTGTTCGCGAAAGGGAGCCAATGCTTCCGAAAGTGCCGGGGACCAATGGTAGTGGTCGTATCCAGCTGCGCTTGACAGGCCGGAGCCGCCTCCGATCACAACGGCGTCTGCTTGAGCAATACGCTCGGCAAGTTCCTGAAGCGCCGCTTGGTTTCCAACCCTCATTGATCGTTATCTCCGCTTTCCATGGTGTTCCGTGCATCCCGCAGCACTTGAGCAATGTCGGCCACAATGGTCATGCCCTTATCCTCCAACTGCTTGGGAAGGAAGTCATACTTGTCGTTGATAGCAATATATCGGGCATGGGGAAAGCTGAGGGTCATGTTCCAGAAAGGCTCCTGAATAAACATGGGAGTCATTCGGCCAACGCCCAGCTCCAGGAACAGAATCTTACTGTCTTTGTGTTCCAGTACGTAGCGAGAAATTTTTTCGTACTGTTCTTCGTATTTCTTTCCTTGCAGGAAATTTCCATATCCTCGCACCCGCGGGAAAGCCTCGCCGCCGCAGTGCGGACACCGGGGAATGAGATCGGTGGGAATCTTCGTGCCATCCCCCATAGCGGCCACCATATCAGTCACTGGCTTTACCGCATCCCAGGTGTCATCGGTGCAGCAGGCAGCACACTGGAAGAACCGGTGATCTCCCTGGATTTCCGCCACCTTCTCCTCCGGGTAGAGTTTGACAAACTGGGTATCCTGGTTGGTGGTGAGGATGAAGAAGTCCTTGCCTTTCAGCAAAGCGTCTAAATCCAGATAGGGATGACGCACAGGTGCGGTCTGGGTGGTGTGAAGGAAGGCGGCAAGATACCCCCAATACTCTTCCCGGGTCTCCCAGGGGTGCATCATCCCTGCAAAAGCACCTTTGAAGTGGTACTTCTCAGCAAAAGGCCGGAAGTATTTCCGGTAGGAGTCGTTGTCCTCGTAGTAAAAATTTCCACCACCGGCAGCGGACAGGCCGGAGGCCCCGCCCACTACCACACAGTCAGCTTCCTTTACCTCCTGTACCAACCGATCGATCTGTTCGTTATACGGCAGCGGCTTTTTGTCAGTCAGCTGATAAGGCGTACTGCCGGAAGCATAGATATGATAGTACTTGGAATAATTCATCTGGGTCTGCATGACCAAATCATCATAGAAGTTCATTGTCGCCATTCCTTTCAGGTGGGTGTTATTTTTATTCTTACTTCAAATCATTTTAGCATCCTCTTGCGCTGCTGTCAATATGCTGTTATAATAAAAATAACATCAAAGAAAAAAGGAGATCAGTCCATGAAATATCCCACCCGCCTTAGCGATGCTGTTCATATTCTGGCTTTTATCGCTCTGTACCCAGACTGCGACCTGACCAGCAACAAGCTGGCAGAGAGCGTTCAGACCAATCCCGCCTATGTGCGCCAGCTCATGTCCGCCTTGCGGAAAGGAGGGCTGCTGGTCAGCGTGAAGGGACATCCCCGGCCTGCCCTGGCTCGTGAGCCGGAGAAAATCACTCTGCTGGATGCCTATCGGGCAGTGGAGGGCAACAAGCCCCTGCTCCACCAGGACATCCACACCAATCCTGCCTGTGGCGTGGGTGTAAATATCCAACTGGTGCTGCGGGATTTTTACTTGGACATTCAAAAAACAGCGGAACAAAGAATGCAAGAGATCACGCTGAAAGATGTGCTGGAACAATATCACATGAAGTTGGAAGGGATGCCCTTGCAGCGTTTATGACGGATCGACTTTCAGAAACGCTTCCATTTGGGACAAAAATTCTTCTGAACGGGAAATACAGAACCTCCTTGCGGGACTATACTGAGAACCGGAGAGACCTATATCCCGTATGGGTATTCCACTTTCCAGAGAAGGAGGTTTCAATATGCAGGAAAAGTACAATGTCACAGGCATGACTTGTGCGGCCTGCCAAGCTAGGGTACAAAAAAGCGTATCCAACCTGACCGGCGTGCAAGAGTGCAATGTCAATCTGTTAAAAAACAGTATAGACGATGTAACTGCTATGATTGCCGGACAGATTGGGCAGCTTCTTCCGATGGATGAGGAAACCATCAAGCAGTTTCAAACACTTGCAAAAAAGATGATGGAACAAGCGGAGGAATCAAATGATGATTAGAAAATATTTACCGCCGTTTGTTATGTGGCTCGTTTTTGAAGTGATTGCGGTGACATTATGGTTTGCGTTAGATAATATATTCTATCTTTTCAATTTCTCGTATATTGGCACTGCGATTGCTGTTGGATTGGTATTATATGGGAAGAAGAAAAAATATGCCCGGAATGTAGTACAATTTGCTGTTGGTCTGTATATGATTGTGTATCTGGGGTTTCTTTGTCGAGAAAATATGCAGATAGAGGGCTTCTGGTATTATCTTTTCCTCGGTGTATTTGAAGCCGCTACAATTCATTATGTTGTTGCAAAAATATTTGGTCCTTTGCTATTTGGGCGTGGGTGGTGTGGTTATGCTTGTTGGACAGCAATGGTTTTAGATTTGCTTCCGTTCAAGGAACCTTCCAGTCCACGCAAGCAATGGAGAATGATCCGCTATTTTGTTTTCGGAGCTTCTCTCGTATTTGTGAGTCTGCTCTTTATTCTTAAAGTCCCAAACAAAGAGGAAATTATATGGCGGAGCTTCATCATTGGAAATATTCTCTACTAT
>OGNA01000428.1_pt1 | contig 21667 bp, 22 predicted proteins | sample 1573411 | NCBI WGS metagenome assembly OGNA01 (sample SAMEA2581899, study PRJEB24529) | metagenome | biome: Human gut stool | place: China | collected 2011 | reverse complement strand
TTAATGTCTTCCCAGAGAAATCCTGTATACAGGATTTCTCTGGGAAGACATTAAAGACCTCCCGTTCTTAAAATACGTGGATGTTCTCGTCGACGGCCCGTTCGTTGAAGCGGAAAAAGATGTGACCCTGCACTGGAAAGGCAGCGCGAACCAGAGAGTGATCGACGTGAAAAAGAGCCTGGCACAGGGAAGTGTAGTTCTTTACGAGTCAAAATAGAATAATGGAGTGAAGGAGGAAAGCACATGTTCACAAAGTATATACTCTGTATTTTAACGATTGAATGGGCCGTGATTGGTACCTGGCTGTTAAAGGGAAAAGGAAAGTCCTACGAGCGGATTCAGAAGAACGATAAGATCCATGAAAAAGACCGTTTCATCCGCTTTCAGGGAATGAACCTTTTGTATCTTGCCCTGACTTCTTTCCTCGCCCTGCTCACAACATTCGCAGGCTCCGACCGCCTCACACTCCTCTTTTTCGCCGCCGTCTGCCTGTGTCTGTTCGGCCGGCTTCTCTACGGAAACTGGAAATTCGGCGGAAAGATCTGGATCCGGTGGTAAAATAGAATAAAAAACTTATTTTTGGGGCTGTCGCATTAGCATATCAGTTAGTACGGCAGTCCCATTATTGATATCAGAGTCGTTTTTACACGAAATTAAAGTTTATATAAACTTTATAATTTTAAACGTTTGATAACTTGAGACTGGTCCGCAGCTGGTTTATAATGAAGAAAATCATACAAAAGGTTCCTGAAAAAGAAAGGAAAACATGAGAAAAACATATCAGGAACTTGAATTTAAGGATGCGTTTATGTTTGCGGCGGTCATGTCCGATGCGGAAAGCTGCAGGGGAGTGCTGGAGCGGATTCTGGGAATCCCGATAAGAAAAGTAATGGTTCATGCGGAACATGTTCTCTTTGTAAATCCGGAAACAAGAGGTGTCCGTCTTGATGTGTATGCGGATGATGAACATGGAACGGTCTATAATGTGGAGATGCAGACAACGGACAATAAAAATCTGCCGAAAAGAAGCAGGTATTATCAAGGACAGATGGATATGGATGCTTTGAAGACAGGGGAAGATTTTGCAAGGCTGCCGCAGAGTATCGTGATCTTTATCTGCACATTTGATCCATTCGGAAGAGAGCGATACAGGTATACATTTGTGGAAACCTGCAGAGAAGATGGGGAACTTCTGGAGGATGGAACCTGCAAGATTTTTCTGAACACGAAAGGGAAAATTGAGACAGGGATAGGACAGGAACTTGTACGTTTCTTAAAGTGGATCGGTGAGCCTGATGCCGGGAAGGAAAAGGAAGAAAATGATCTGCTTATCACGAAAATTCGGACACAGATCACAGATTTAAAGAAAAATCGGGGAATGGAGGAAAATTATATGTTGTTTGGTGAAATGTTGGATGAAGATAGGCGGCAAGGGCAGAAAGAAGGTGTCGCGCTTCGCGCAAAACGTAACTGAGCTTCGCGCAAAACGTAACTGAACCGTTACAGAGCCCTGTTTTTTATGCAAAGTTTTATACATTTTTTTGCATTTGGCACGAAAAAAGATTTACTTTTTAAAAGATTTAAACCGCCCTCAAACGAATTTGAAAGGCGGTTTAAATCGTGTTTAATCCATATTTAACGGCTATTTTGCTGCTTGCTTTGACAGGTAAATAGCTGCTTTTTTATTATTCAGCACAAAAGCATCATAGTAAATTCTGCCCTCTACAAGCCAGCCGTTAATTCCCTGTGGATTCTCGTGGATCTTGTAATCCGCAAGCTTTACCGGGGAAGTCATAGCCATTGGATGGCAGATTATAAAGTTTGTACCTTTTACAAAGTAATCTGCCGGGGCTACAATGATCGTAGTCTTATCAATAGTTCCCACAGCCCCAGTAACGGCAATTTCCTGGCCTTTATCCCCGGAGGATACGAAATTCTTGTCTAACTTGATTGCTTTGTAGTAGGCGGACGTTACAAAGGCGATACGGCCTTCAGTGGGCACTTTAGCATCAAACAGCACCATGGAGCCTTCCAGAAATGCACTGTATGCTGTTTCTGTGGTAAGTGTCTCCTCTTTGGTATGTGCTGCTAACGCTTCGGCCGTGTATTTCGCGATCCTGTAGCGGTCGATCGTAGGAGTTACCACCCCTTTTAATTCCCGCGCCAGTGCTTTGGCTGCGCTCATTGCCATCATGGTGTCTGTTGCGTTTTTACGGTCAATGCTGAAAGTGAAAGACTTGTCCTGTGTCAGTTCCAGTGTCTGCACATCATTCCCAAGCTCCACCGGGGTTCCGTATCGGTTGCTTTTTGCATTGATATCATAATCATTTAAAGGCACTGTTTCAACAGAATAGACATTGACCTTGTTTACTCCATCAAAATCATAATCTTTGTTGACCGCTTTATCTGTAAGAGAATCCTTACTTAACTGTTCGTCGATTGTCTGAGAAAATTTCTCTGCGTAGTTTACTGCCATCGTTTTACCTCCCTGTTAGTTTTTCATTGCTTTGACAAATGCAGTTTCAAAATCTTTTTCCGGTTTTCCCCAGAACCCGGTAGAAGCTGATTTTCCAAGCCCTTCCGGGGTCTTTCCACGAAGTCTTTCCGTAATTCCATCGGATACCAGTTCCTTAATGGTGGAAATGACCGTTTCCAGGCTTTTAAGTGTACCGGCTTCATCTGTATACTGGATCAGCTCCGTAGCCTTTACGGGGATGCCTTCCTCCGTCAGGCGGTTATTGATCTGGTCTTTCATATTTGCCTTGAAAAGTTCCTTTTTCAACTGGCTGATCTGTTCATCCTTCGAGAGATTGGCGAGGCGTTCCTCTTCCCATTCTTTTCTCTTTTCGTCCAGAATGTCGTTTAACTCATCCCGGGAATAAGTTTTTTCCTCGCTGGAAGCTCCTTCACCCTGATCGGTTCCATCATCCAAACCCTGGATTTTTTCAGCTTTTTCTTTTACCTCATCTGCCTTGGTTTCCTCTGTGCGTTGCGGATCCGCGTTGCTCGTAGGTTCCTCTGTTACTGTCTGGGCTGCTTCCATGCCCATGGCTCCCATGATCTGATCAATAAATCCCATGCTCATCATCCTTTCTTTGTATACTGCTTCATTTGGCGGATACTGGACTGTAATTCTGAACGGATCTGCTTTAACTGACGGTACTTTCTCCGGTCTGTGTCCGCTTCTCCGGTTTGTTCCATGCTTCTGATCTGTCCCCGGATCCTGGCTAATTCGTTTTCGTACTGCTGAATCATTAAAAACAGGCTCATGGCTCTAAAACTCGCTTGCAATGATCTTGCGGCACCAGGCTTCTGTAACACCATACTTTTTCGCCAGTGTCTTGTGGTTGCTTCCGTCAAACTCCTGGCGGATCTTCTTATCCCTGAGATAGCGGCATACTTTTTCCTGTTTGGGGATATACAGCTGTACTCCAGAAAATTCCTGTATCAGCTTTTTGAAACCTTCCAGCTCGATGGCTCGGATCAGTGCCTGGCAGTCCTCACCCAAAAGGGCTGCATCCGCTTCACTAAGTTCATTTAATAATTCCTCCAGTGTTTTTCCCATTGTGTAGTTCCTCCACATCCTTGTTTTACTGCTGCTTTTTGATGATTTCCCGGATACGCCTGGGGCTTACGCCGTACCTTGCCGCAAGTTCTGCCGTTGACGTTTTCCCGGCTTTGTAATCTCTGATGATCCGGCTGTCACGTTCCGCAAGCTCCAATGATGCCAGTTTTGCAACATAAACACGGCTTCCGCCATAGTAGGCGGCCAGCTTGCTGTATGCTTCAAACCCAATGCATTCCGCTATTTCCTTCTGATCCGGTGTTAAAAGGCGGATCTGTGATTCCCTAATAGAAGCGCCCATCTGTCCATCCCTCCATTCTGGATAATATAACAATGGGGAACCGCTTTGACAGACAAAACAGTTCCCCTTACTTTTCACGCCGCTTTATGACCTGCATTCATTTAAGAGGTGGTAAGCGGTGCGGAATCCACAAATAAACCCTTCACGTTCAACTTCGCCGCGGATCTCTCCCTGCAGTTCCCAGTAGGCTTTTAATTTTTCCAGCAGCTCCTCATCCACGCCTGTTTCCAGGATCTTCTCTAAAAGCCGCTCCTTTTCAAAGAGCTTCGCGTTCTCTTTTCCAAATTCACCCAGCTTTACATGGTCTCCGATGATGCAGTAAAGGTTTGCAATATACTTGTTGCTTTCTGTGTGGCAGTCCATGTTGTCGAACATTTTCCAGTAATCCCGTTCTTTATATTCCATCAAATGCTTATACTCGTCATCCGGAGTATAGACCCGGCAGGATGGGCCGTAAGTGTCTTCGATATTCTTTCTTACGGAAGAATAGAAGCAGTTCTTCACTTCCAGCAGCGTCTCCTCCATCCGCTCATAGCTGGAGCAGTCCACGCCAGAGATCAGACTCTGGGGAAGCCCGCATTCTGCCAGATGTCCAAGCGCGGCATCTTTCAGCACCTGGTTAATCATGGGGATCTTAGCAGTTTCTGTATTTTTCTTCATGTTCATATCCTCCTTTGGCTTTATATCCCTTTTAAAACCGTTCATATCCCTTTTAAAACCGTTTAAAGCATTCGTGATAAGGAAGTCTTTATATATCGCTGAAAACGGATTCCTGCGCCCATCTGCGTCTCATGGTTTGGGAACGGCTGCAAAAAATGATTGCAACACCGGGAACGGTCTGCTATACTATCTGTGAACACTTGTGTTCCGGCTTATGCCGGATGGAATAGTCAGTCTTGCAGGGCTGGCTATTTCTTTTTTGCCCTTCATCAGTACATCCTCCCAAAGAGCTGCTTCTGTGTATCTTTCAGCATCTTTAATGTGACGGCTTCCTTACTGATACGGGCATATTCCAGGGCAATCTCATAAAGCTTGATCGCTGTACGCAGACTTTCAAGATTTGCCATCTGGATCAGAAAGGCAAGGCAGCTTTCCGGCACTCCTGGAAAAATATGCTGCATCTCCTCAACGGTATAGTTGTTTTCTACACGCTTCCTGACAATGATTCTCGTCCGGATCTGGTCAAATTCCCGGCCTTTCTGGCCTGTAAGCATTTGCTTATAGATCTTATCATTGCCAGAAAGAATGATCCCCACATGTGCCTGGTCGTTTAAGTCCCGGATTGCCTGTAAAGCCTGTAAAGACAAGCGGTCGGCCTCATCAATGATGATCAGACGGTTGCTTCCGGAAAGCTGAGAGATAAGTTCCTGCATTACCGCGCTGCGCCTTCCGTCTGTTGCCTGTCCGATCTTATCCGCGATCAGCTTTAATACAGACGTTGCGGATGTGGTGCAGGTATTTACTGTTACCATGGTCACGCCTGCGTTGCTGTCCCTGTAGTGTTCCAGCGCGGTGGTTTTCCCGGCTCCGGCATCCCCTGCAACAAGGGCAATATCGTTATATTTATGGGCATACCAGCAGGCATATAAAACTTCTTTTGTGTTGTAAAGATCAGGATAGTACGTTGTTCCTGAAACGCTGTTTAAACGGTCTTTACTGATGCTTAAAAACTTGTTTAAAATGTCCTGTACCTTCCCGTTATCCCCGGTGTATTTCCCATCCAGGAACTGGGAGATGACAGAAGTAGAAAGCCCGGTTTCTTTGCTGACCTGTTTCTGTGACTTCCCTGTCTGCTTCATAAACTGGGAAAATTCTTCCCGAAATTCTTTCTTTTCCATGTGTTCCTCCTTACTGGTTGCTTGCTTCCATAAGTTTTCCTAAAAGGTTCTCCTCGCGGCTCGTGCGTCTCTGCTTTGTTGATTCCTCCAGGATCTTGCTGTTTTCTGAAAGAACAGGGTTAATGTTCTCAATAGTCTTTGTATGTTCGCCTTCTGTGAACTGCTTTTCTACAAGCTGGTTGCGGGCAACGATTGCCATAACGTCCAGCTCCCTGGTCGGTGCATACTGTTCGACCAGCTTTCTGGCATTCTTTTTTTCTTTCATTGCTTCCCGGATCTGTTCCTGGGTAGTGTGACGGAACGGGGTTCTTACCTTTGCGGCTGCCTTGCAGATCGCACGCATGTTTTCATCAAAAACATTTAATTCATCCATGTTGGACGGGTCATAATTGATGATAACTTTCTCTCCCTGGTGGGCGATAAGATCCGTATGGTAGTAAAATCTTCCCTGGTACTGTACGCCGTTTTTCTGTACGGTTCTTTCGTCAAAGGTTCCGCAGAGGATCCGCAGGATTGACTTGTCATGGACTTCATTCTTTACGGCCAGGTTTTCAAAATATACCTGATCCGGACATTTTCCGTCCATGTCGATTCCGCCAGATGGTGTATTATTGTACTTGTTCATGTGTTTCCCAAGCAGATCTGTGAACTGCTCCATGGTAGGACATTTATCTTTCAGCTTCTCAAAGGTTACCCGCATATCCTCCGGTCGTTTCTTCGCGTCTTTTCCCAGATAGGTGGGGAAAAACTTACAGAAACGGTCTTCCAGGGTTTCCCAGAACCGCTCGATGGGCTTTGCCTGTCCATGGTATGGTGTCGCGTAAATCTGATTGATTCCCAACTGTTTGGTAAGGGAAAGAGGGAAATCTTTATTGAATGATTTCTCGCGGTAATCTTTTCCGTTATCGAAATAAAGTTCTTTAGGAACTCCAAATTCTTCCATTCCTTTCCGGAGGCACTGCTTTATCACGGTTGCGTCTGCGGATTTATCCCGGATAATGAAAGCAATAACCTTGTTGGAACGTGCATCAAAGAAAGCAGTGAGCCATGGGCGGAACACCCGGCCGCGATTGTTTAAAACTGCTACATCCATTAAATGGTGGTCAGAAAACCAGATGTCATTGGAGTGGATGTCTTCCTTGCTTCGTTCCATACATACAAGGGAATCATTGAACGCTTTTTCGCCTTCCCTGTAAAAGATGATCACGGGTTCCGGAATTGTTTTGACTTTCCGTTCAAAGGCAGATACGGAAGGAATCTCCGGATATTCCGTCTTTGTGTATTCCCAACAGATCTCTATACTGCGTTTTTGCAAAGTCATATACAGCGCGTAGAAATATTCCCATGCGTCCGGTGGGATGTCCGTCTTTCCACGGTTATGCCCTCCGCGTGTGTCGATCAGCCCGGCAACATCGCCGTTCTTATACTTGCGCTGCCAGCGGAAAAGCTGGGACTTTGTGATCACACTGTCCGGGTTTCGCTCATTAAAATCTTTTATGTAGTCATCCGGGGATTTTTGCGCTTTCTGATAGTTTTCTACGATCAATGCCTTAAAGTTGGCTTCCTCCCGCTGTTTCCCGGTGAACTGCATCATGTCATTATGAGTATGTTCCCTTTGAATGTTGTTGTATTTGTCCTGTGCTTCCTGTGGCAGACTTTCCAAAGCAATCTCAATCCGAACACCGCCCCGGCCGATCCCTTCGACATGGCGGTACTCATATTTATTTTTTTTGATAGCCTTTTTAATAGCACTGTCTGTTAAATTTAAAATTTTAGCAACTTCTTTTACTTTTAGCCATGTCAAAGTTCTCACCACCTAATTCTCATCAAGTAGAGCTTTAGTGAGTTCTTCAATGCTGATTCCAGTTACTTTTGAGATGTTATAGATTGCTTTGATTGATGGGTTATGCTTTCCGTTTAAGATTTCACTTATATATAGCTGTGAAAATCCCGTCTTTTCAGCAAGATACTTTTGATTTTTGCCCATCTGAGTAAGGCGTTTATAAATAATCATCCCAAAATGTGACTTTGCTCTCATACTTATTGGTCTCGGCATTTTTTTCACCCCTTTAGCCGTTGTATCAATGATACATTTCTGTTATATTTATTTGGTAACATAAACATTATAATATGTGTCACACATATTTGTCAATATAATTATGTGTGACACATATAAAAGGAGGATATATGGAAACAATAGGCGAACGTATTAAATTTGTTAGAAAATCAAATAATAGAACACAAGTTCAATTTGCAAGGGAACTTGGAATCAGCCAGACACATATTAGTAAAATAGAAAAGGGTGTAGAACATCCTTCTGAAATGCTACTACTATTTATATGCTCGATGTACGGTTGTAGCATTGAGTGGTTAAAATCTGGTATAGGGGAATCGAGAAAAGAACCGGAAGATTTAGAAGACGCACTTTTAGCAATATACAAAAAAAATTCATTACGTTTTTATGAGCTTTTATATAAATTACCTATTGGTATAATGTATGATACTACTCAATCCATAAGATTGCTTATTGATATAGCAAAAAATTCTTCTGAATTAAGTGATCTGCGTTCGGAAGGAATTATCCATATGACTTATAACATAGTTAGCTATCTCGCACAAATAGCAAAAATAAATGTAGAGTACAGCAATCATCAAATTAAGGATTTGGGAAGACAGGACGATTTTATTAAAGCAATCGGTAATGAATTGGAACAATTAAAAAATATTACTGAAAATATATAGTGTTGCATTTTTATGTGTCTATATGTATATTTATACAGTGCTGATTTCCTTTATTTTCCCTTAGTCCATTTCTTATAAAATCATACTTAAAAAGTCCGAAAAATACTGATTTAAACGTATTTTTCGGACTTTGTTTAAATTGCTATGAATTCCCTTAGTCAGTTATTTTTGAATGGTTAGTTGCGTTTTGTTCCCTTAGTCAACAATTACGTTGTTTTAAATGCTTTTAAGGAGAAAGCCGCATAAAATAAGGATTTTTTGGGATTTTTAAAGTCTTTTAAGGTTTTTTAAGGGTTCATGAATCACCCAAAGACTAAGGGAATAGTTACATTTTACTCACAGGACAACACTTCGTATTTAAGAAAGTCCAGGAAAAGAAGAAGGAACAGGAAGCGGCAAAGCCTGACCCGGATGCTGATTATGTGGACGATGACGAGGACTATGGGTACGATCCGGAGTTTGAGGACGATGATGCAGATAGCTCCGTCGATGAAGATGATAATGAACCTGTGTAAACAGGATAGGCTTGATGCCTGGGGCAATCTTCGGATTGCCTTTACATAGCATCTGCTTTCAAAAAATAAAATATTTTGTGTTTTTGAAAGCGATCTCTTGAATATTCTGTGTGGTAGGTGTGCATACTATTATTTCAGTCATAGTGACTGGAAAATTTATCTGCCTCATCGCATTGAAATCTCCGTCATTTTAGAGTAAAATGAGGTAGATAATCCTGAAATGAGGTAGATAACATGAGAGCTTTTGATTATATAAAAGAGCCAGAAAAGTTGCTTACTCCTGAAATTGTGCAGATGACCGGAAAAATTCATGAGCACAAAGGTAAGCAAGAGATATTTTTGGAAGCTAATATTGATGAATTGAAAACCCTTCTTGAAGTCGCTTTGATTCAAAGTACAGGTGCTTCTAACCGTATTGAGGGTATTTATACAACAGATAAGAGATTGGAAGAATTGGTTAGCCAAAAGGCAGAACCAAGAAACCGATCTGAGCAGGAAATCTCAGGTTACCGAGAGGTGCTTTCTACAATCCACGAAAGCTATGAGTATATTGTGCCCAGACCTAATATTATTTTACAGCTTCATCGTGATTTGTATTCCTACGCCGGTTCCGGTGGAGAATATAAAAATGCTGATAATGTAATTGCAGAAACAGATGCAGAAGGTCACCAGAAAGCAAGGTTTATTTCGGTTCTTGCCTTTCAGACTGCGGAAGCTATGGATGAATTGTGCAGACAGTTTTTAGAAGCATGGAATACTGATAAAATTGATAGATTACTTTTGATACCTATGTTTATTCTGGATTTCCTCTGTATCCACCCTTTCAATGACGGAAATGGACGCATGAGCCGTTTACTGTCGCTTCTTTTGTACTATAAGGCAGGATATATTGTAGGAAAATATGTCAGCATGGAAATGTTGATTGAAAAAACAAAGGAAACTTACTATGAAGCATTGCAGGCAAGTTCGACAGGATGGCATGAAAATGAGAACAGCTATGAGCCTTTTGTTAAGTATTATCTGGGTATCATGTTGAAAGCATATAATGAATTTGAAAGCCGTGTAGAACATTTAAAGAACCGCACTCTTTCTAAGCCCGAAAGAATTAAAGCGATGATTGATCAGAAAGTTGGTAAAATCACAAAGAAAGAAATTATGGATGCTCACCCTGATATAAGCAAAACCACGGTGGAACGCACTCTGGCAGATTTAGTTAAGAGTGAGTACATTGCGAAGGTCGGTTCAGGTCCGGCTACAGGATATGTAAAAATCTAAGTCATAAATTATTTATCTACCTCATTTCATATACAGATGAGGTAGATATTTTTACGATGACGGAGATTATAAAACAGAAAATTGTATCAGGTTGCAAAAATTCTTTCCGAACTTTTTACATAGCAGTCATGCATTACGGTGTGTGGCTGTTGTTTTTATAGAGTAATCTTTAGGAACCCTTCGGGTTGCCCTTGCGTACATTGATTCTCAAAAACCGATGTGATATAATTTGTAGCATAGACAAAGTGACAAATCGGAATTGTGCGCCCAGACAAGGGCGAGTAGTCTAGCAGGTGGAATGCCTGTCTGGTAAGGTCTAACCAACCGCCAGTAGCGAGTCTTGGGTGACTGTCAGTAATGGTAGTTGCTAAGCGTAGACAGCGAGAAAATAGAGAGTGTGATTGAGCCTCGAAATTTTGACATTTAGAAGGCTGACGTTCTAATTTCGACGGAAAGCAATACAAATCAATTCGAATTGGTGAGAAATGGTTTGCTTCTGCGGGGTCAAAGAGCACTTTATGTTTTACATTGTGATTATTCAGTCAACTGGGGAGAGCCTATTGTTTCTTGCCATTGCAAGTATGGCAAACAACTGCAAAACAGGAGAATGTCAAAAGAACAGCAGGCAGTCGGATAGCTTCATAGTACTGAAGAAGTAGGGTAATGCCAACGGAGGAAAGGGAGCTACATAATAATGGTCTTTCTGAGGACACATCAACCGTACTCAGGGACGGAGGTATTGATGGAAACGAAATTAGAAAGAATAGCAGAAATATCGGCAAATTCGCCGAGACCAGAGTTCACATCGTTGTATCATCTAATCAATAAAGAAATGCTTTTGCAATGTCACAAAGAATCAGACGGAAACAAAGCAGTCGGTGTTGATGAGATTACTAAGAAAGAGTACGAGAGGAATCTGGAGCAAAACATAGATGACTTGGTAGAAAGACTGAAAAGAAAATCATACAAACCACAGCCATCAATCAGGGTATATATCCCTAAAAGCAATGGAAAACTTCGACCATTAGGAATTGCGTGCTACGAGGATAAAATAGTCCAATTAGCATTAAAGAAGATACTGGAAGCTATCTATGAACCGAGATTTCTGAACTGCATGTACGGATTCAGATCAAATCGAGGATGTCATAACGCAATAAAAGAACTGTATAAGAGATTAAACAACACGAAAATCTGCTATATTGTGGATGCTGACATCAAAGGATTCTTCGACAACATCGACCACCATATTCTGATTGAAACTCTTCGTGAGCGCATATCAAGTTTCTCAAACTTTATATTAAAGACCCCAACATAATTGGTCTTGTCAAGAAGTATCTTAAGGTGGGAGTGCTGGATAATGGTGAACTTATGGTGAATGAAGAAGGTTCAGCGCAAGGCAATATCATAAGCCCAATCCTAGCAAACATATATATGCACAATGTATTGACACTATGGTATAAGTTTATTATTACCAAAGAATGCAAGGGAGATAACTTTCTAATTGTATATGCAGATGATTTTGTTGCTGGATTTCAATACAAATGGGAAGCAGAGAATTACTACAAGCTTCTTAAAGAACGAATGGAAAAGTTCGGTTTGCAATTAGAAGATAGTAAAAGTCGTCTCTTACAAAGCGGTGCTTATATTGCAAGGGCAAAGCAAAAGAGCGGTGAGTGTATCAGATTACAAACATTTGATTTTCTGGGATTCACATTCTATTGTGGGCGTTCACGCAAAGGCATGCCATATATAATGCCAAAGACAAGCTCTAAGAAATTCAGACAGAAAATTCGAGACATCAAGGTATGGTTATATGGGAATAGAGACCAACCGCTAAAGAAACTAATGGGTATGCTAAATCTGAAACTAATAGGTCATTATAGGTACTATGGCATAAGTTTTAATGGCAGAATGATTTCAAACTACAAACAGCAAGTCAGAGAACTTCTGTTTAAGGTGCTGAATAGACGAAGTGACAGAAAGAGTTATACAAGAGAAGGATTCATTGAAATGCTGAAATATTATCCATTGGCAATGCCAAAGATTTATGTCAGCTTGTTTTGAGACTGTAAATATTATTATGAAGAGCCGTATGCGGGAAAGCCGCACGTACGGTTCTGTGAGGGGCTTACATTGTGAGGTGTAAGTCTACTCGACTTGTGGAGGCACCTCAATGGAAACGATTTACGAAAAGTATATGGCACTTCCCATAGATAAGGGACTTTTATGTTTAGAATATGGAGATATTGCAGAGCCGTATTTTTGCTATCCCGTCAACGCAAAGCCAATCGGATTTGAAGGATGTATTCTGTATTGCTTTTTGCCGGAATATGGAGAAATGGTATTTGCCTGCAATCCAGAAAGTTGTGTAGACCAAAATGTATATCCATTAGCGGCAAATTTTGAAGATTTTATCCGTTTAATCTTGGCTTGTGGTACTGCTAACCCATTGGAGCAAATCGTTTGGATGGATAAAAATAAATTTGAAGAACACATGGCAAACGAAGAAAAAATACTGACCGATGAGCAGAGGACAGCGGCACAACAGCTACAGCGGGCATTAAGTTTGTTACCAATAGAAAATCCGTTTGAATATGTCAAATCCATTCAAAAAGATTTTGATGGTAGTAAAATACAATACAGTGATGAATACTATGAAGTTACCGGCATAGAGAACCCTAAAGGAACTAACACCCAAGATAAGCATTTAGTTGAATTTGAACCTGTCGTTTTTGAATTTAACCGCAAACAAGATAGCGACTAACAACTTCAAGTTTGACGAACAAAATCTGAAAACATTAGGGCGCAGAGGAGATAGAATCCTTTGCGTCCTTTTTTTACATAAGGGTTGACATCGTTGCCTTATTGCAAATACCCTTGTACAATGTAGTTAGAAGAAAGGGGTTGAGCCTATGAAGCTGGTATTGAAGATATTGGCACTGCCGGTGCTGTTCGTTGTAAAATTGATTTGTATTCTTGGAAATCTGCTTACAAACATTGTGTCCTATGTAATTGGTTTATTGCTTTTGGTTATTGGCGGCTCTGCGATTTACTGCGTTGTAAAAGCCTTGTGGCAGTCCCTGGCTATCCTTGTGGTTCTTGGAATTGCGACAATAGCGGCGGTGTTCCTGCTCGTCTGGGTTGTTATGAAAGTCGAGAATATAAGAGATAGTTTGGGCGCATTTATCAGGTCATAAGATAATATCAGAGAAAAGTCACCGATCAGTGGCTTTTTCTTTTTGGGAAGGAAGTGATGAGAATGGCGGCAACAAGATTGATTGCACTCCATATAAATAAGGGAAAGACGGTCGCTCAATGTCTGGCTGACCGAACAAACTACTCACAAAACGCAGCGAAAACCAACGATGGCGAATTTATCAGTTCCTATGAGTGTGATCCAAAGACAGCAGATGAAGAATTTCTGCTTTCCAAACGGCAGTATCAGCATATTACCGGCAGACAGCAGAAGAACAATATCATCGCATACCAGATACGCCAGTCCTTTAAGCTGGGAGAAATCACTCCGGAAGAAGCGAACCAGGTCGGCTATGAAACAGCGATGCGATGGACAAAGGGCAAACACGCTTTCATCGTTGCGACCCACATCGACAAATCCCATATTCACAACCATATCATTTATAATTCGACCTCGCTGGATGCCACACGGAAATTCAAAAACTTCTTTCTTTCCGGTCTGGCGGTGCAAAGACTCAGTGATATGGTTTGCCTGGAACACGGGCTGTCCATTATTACACCGAAGCCGTATCGGGAGCGCCAGAAAAGAACTGTTTATCCCAAGAAGCGTACCCAGCGTGACGAATTATGTGATGCGATTGATGCGGTGCTGAAGCAGAAACCAAAGAGCTTTGATGGCTTTGTTCAGGCTCTGGCTGATATGGGATTTGAGTTCAAGGATGGAAAGCAGCCTGCGTTCAAGGGCAAGAATCAGAAGCGTTTCATTCGGCTACGTTCTCTGGGCGAAGGATATAGCAAAGAGGAAATTCAAGCTGTTATCTCCGGTAAGAACCTGGACAAATCAAAAGGCAGTTCTGCTAAGGCTCCTGCCCCGAAGCAGTTCCAAATGCTGATTGATATTCAGGCAAAGATGGCCGAGGGTAAGACGGCCGGTTATGAAAAGTGGGCGAAGAAGTTCAACCGAAAAGAAGCTGCCCGAACCGTCATCCTTTTGAAAGAAAAAGGCTTAGGCAACTACGACGATCTGACCGATCATATTGAAAATCTGTCTGCCCGGTTCGATGCGCTTTCTGATTCTATCAAGACCGCAGAGAAACGAATGGTTGAGGTTCAGACATTGCAGCAGCACATCAAAAATTATCGCAGCACAAGGCAAATCTATATCGAGTACCGTAAGTCTGGATATAGCAAAAAGTTCTTTGAGGAACACCGTCAGGAAATCACAATTCATAAAGCGGCGAAGCAAGCCTTTGATGAATTGCAGATTACAAAGCTCCCGTCCATGCAATCATTGTATGAGGAGTTTCATCAGCTGGCAGTCCAGAAGAAGAAAGATTATGCGGAGTACCGTCAGATCAGAAAAGAGAAAGAAGAACTGCTGATTGCCAAGCGGACGGTTGAAACGATTCTGAATATCGACAGACAGAAAGAGCAGGAAAAAGAACAAGAGAAAGAGGAAAAGAAGAACTTCCGTTAAAGCAAAAAGCCACGGTCTGCACTCCTCCAAAGGGTGCGGATCGTGGCTACTTTTTTGTATTTTACTTTGATATAATATGCTGATTATCGCCTGTCGGAAATAATCATGTCAATTCCTCGCTGCAGGGTTTCTGCGCCCATTGCTACAAAAATTACGGTAAATCCACTAACAAATCCCAATGCGCCCAACAAAGTCTTTTTGTGGTGTGTTGCCCACCGCCTGCAAAATAGGAGGTATAGATGGGCAGCATAGGAAGCAGTCAGGGCGATATGAAGGTGATGATTCCCTCCAGGAAGGCTACTGCATATTGCATGAACCGCTGCACCCCTTTCCGAACACACCTGACAACAGCCAACCGATAAAGCCCATATAGGCCATCGTGATAAAAGGGTTAGAAGTTAGCGGACAAGCTCCTGTGGAGCATCCCACAAAGTAGTAATATGCAAGGCCGACCAGAGCGCCGCCTGCGGTAAATAGAATTGGCTTCAGCCATTTTTTAATATTTTCTTTCATCTCATATTCCTCCTGCTAAATATTCCTCTGCATAGTGAACAGCGGTTGCCCCATCGGCTACAGCAGTCACGACCTGCCGCAATGCCTTTGTGCGGACATCCCCAACGGCGAATACACCGGGGATGTTGGTGCAGGTACTCTCATCTGCGATAATGTATCCAGCCGGATCAATCGTAATCTGATCTTTCACCAATTCGGTGGAAGGTTTTCTTCCGACGCTGACAAACACACCGTCGCAAGCAAGCGTGCTTTCCTCTCCGGTTTTCACATTCCGAGTCCGGATACCGGTCAGCTTTTCGTTATGGAGCAGTGTGACGATCTCATTGTCCCAGAGGAATTCTATATTTTCCGTTTTCATCAAAGGCTCATGGTAGATCTTTGTTGCTTTTAAGGTATCTCTTCGGTGAACGACGATGACTTTTTTGCAGATACGGGAGAGGATAAGGGCATCCGCCGCAGCGGTATTGCCACCTCCTGCGATGACAACCGTTTTGTTCCGATAGAACATTCCGTCACAGGCTGCGCAGTAGTGGACACCTTTACCGATTAACTCCTGTTCACCATCAACACCCAGCTCTCTGGGGCCAGCTCCGGTAGCGAGCACAATGGTCTTTGCGTACATAGGACCTTCGCTGGTCACCGCTTTCTTTATAAAACCGGACAGTTCCAGGGACAGCACCTCAGTCAGCTTGGTTTCCACTCCAAATCGTTCCGTTCCTCGCTTCATCTTTTCTCCCAGGGAGAAGCCGTCGATACCATCCTCGAAGCCGGGATAGTTGTCGATTTGCTCGGTCAGAGCCATCTGCCCACCAGCGGACAACTTCTCTAAAACCACGGTGTTCATACCTGCTCTGGCGGCATAAAGGGCTGCGGTATAGCCGCCGGGACCGCCTCCTACCACGATCATGTCGTAAATATGCTGCACAGTAGTTGCTTCCTGCGTCTGGTGCTGTAAAGTTTCTTCAATGAACGCCACCAACTGCGCCCTGGATTCCGGAGCGATGATAGAGCCAAGAGCCTGTCCGCTGTGATAGATCAGCAGAGTAGGGACAACTTCTATAGCTTCGGCCTCAGCCAATTCCGGCTCATCATCAATGTTAACCGCAGTGAATACCAGCGTATCCTTATATTCCTCAGCCACGCTTTCCAATGCCGGAGCCAGACGGCGGCAATATACGCACCAGGGAGCTGAAAACTCCACCAGAACAGTCTTTCCGCTATGCACCATTTCTTCAAATTGATTTCTATTAATATTGATAACTGCCATATTGCCAGCTCCTTTCCTTTGTTTGATTATAGTATAGCCAATCTAAAATAACATTTCGGTGATGATATCACATAAAAAGAGCTGCATTGCTGCCGCACTAAACTTTTTCGTTATTAAGTAACTCGAGGATATGTTCACTGGAACGGATGATTTGAGACTGTTTATCTTTTATGGATGTTTTTCTTGTCTCCTCCAGCGAGAGAGAAGCATATAAATGAACCGTGTTTGCTTCCTGCCGGAGAGAATCGTTATACTGTTCAGCGGCAAGGTCTTGCTTCTCAAGTATACTAATTTTACTCTGGAGATCACTAATCTGCTGTTGAAGTGATATCACTTTTTTCTTTTGGACATAGAGGAAATAAGCAAGAAGCAACAGGATAAGTGAAAAAATAATAATAATCATTCTTAGTTCTTATCCTCCTTTGTCAAAAGATAAGCCTTAAGTGCATTACGGAGAGTTTCCGGCAGAACAGGCAAGGGCAAGACAGTCAATTTACCCGCATTCTTTTCAATCGCTATTTCTGATTCCGGTTGATTGGACAGAAGAATCACGGGTGTTCTTTTATCTGCCCTCCATGGCTGATCTGGCTTTTTTGTCATAGGTTCTGTAACAATCCAAAGCATAGGCTTTTTCTTGCCAAGTTCTTTTCTTGCAGCTTCCGGGGTTTCAAATACAAGGATATGTTTGGATAAGTTTTGAAGTACCAGTCTCAGTCCGTTCCCATAGGCCGAATCACTGCACATAATGGCAATCGTAGCATTTGATTTTTCATCTTGTGATGCCTTTATAAAATCCAGAACAGGCGTATTATAAAGGTTGAAATCTTTCTCTGTATGTACTGCTTCATAATAAGCTCTGACCGCTCGGCACATTCTTCGGCAAAACTGTTCAATATCAATACGGATGTCCGTGAGGCTGTTGGCAGAACTTATTCTATCCAGTTGGCAAACTGAGGTTCCGCAATTCACACCCAAGTGAAAACGAATCGAGGTATTGTCCTCAGTATTTGCAAAGCCTTTGTTCTGGTGCAGGTATTCGCATCGAAGCTGCCAGCATCGTTCTCCGCAGATATAGGGAGAGATATCCTGCGCAGAGACTTTAAAGAAAGGTGCTGCGTATGTATTAAACCAACGAATATATTGATTTCCTACATCACGGGTTGGTCTCTGATTTCTGTCCAGAACAGCACGTCCATCCCGATAACGCTTTACAATTTCTGGGAAAGCAATGCCGCCGCAAATATCAGGCAAAGTCAGCGCCAATGCCAAAGCAGATTGCCAGCGTCCATCCTCAATGTTCAGTTCTACTTCCTCTATGCGATGTAAAAAGGTAAAGCTGGCATTGTCTTGACTCATAGGTATCCTCCTGTAAAAAAACCGCCTGCCGGAAACCGACAGGCGGCATACTTTTTACACTTCAGTCATCCACAGGCCGTGGAGATTGCAATAGGCGTAAACCGCAACAGCTTTATCATCTCCCAAGCAGAAGGTGACATTGGGTTTGTCATCGGGTTTCAGAGCCTTGCGCTGTCCACCGTTTTCGGTCTGGACATAGACCCACTCGATGAAGTGTTTCGAAAGCATCGGATGGATTTTTTACGGGTAGCTGCATAAATTTGCTGAACCGTTGTTCTGGCAATACGCATATATTCTCCGCATTGCTCCTGAGAAAAACCTTCACGGTCAATCAGGCGAATGGCTTCATACTCATCCACATTCAGGACAATGGGAGTCAGTTCCTCGCCGCCACGAACCGGAACAAAACCATCATTATCCGGCAGACAACATACTTTTCTACATTTTCTCGGTCTTGGCATAGATTCACCACATTATTTGCGGCATATGCCATTTATACGATCATTGTACATCTCCCTTTCCCACATGTCGACGGAGTTGTTGACATATGCCATAAATTATTTTATACTATGTGTATTCAAGGAGGTGTACCCATGGATTTTTCATCTTATTTTCCAATTTGGAACAAACTGACACCGACCCAGCAGCAGATTTTGGAACGAAATGCAGTTTTACGAAAAGTGGACAAAGGGAATGTGATTCACAACGGAACTGTGAAGTGTACCGGTCTTTTGCTGGTAAAAAGCGGACAGCTTCGTGCCTATATTCTTTCCGATGAAGGACGGGAGATTAGCCTCTATCGTTTGTTTGATCAGGATATTTGCCTGTTTTCCGCCTCCTGTATGATGAACAGCATTCAGTTTGAGATCACCATTGAGGCGCAGAAGGATACCACGATGTGGGTTATTTCTGCTGACACTTATGGACGCTTAATGAAAGAGTCTGCTGTGATAGCTAATTTTACCAACGAAATTATGGCTACCCGTTTTTCTGAGGTTATGTGGCTCTTGGAGCAGATCATGTGGAAAAGCTTTGATAAAAGGCTGGCAGGATTTCTGCTGGAGGAATGCAGCTTAGAGGGAACAAACATCCTCAAGATTACCCATGAAACCATTGCGGGCCACATGGGTACCGCCCGTGAGGTAGTTACTCGAATGCTTCACTATTTCCAGAACGAGGGTATGGTCAAGCTGACTCGTGGAACAGTGGAGGTTACAGACGAAGCTGCATTGGAGGAACTGCAAAATGCCTAAGCAACAGCTAAGCCTGCCGATTATCGCCTCGGCTGTGCTTGGAATTATCATTTACTAAAGGATAACCCCTTCTCATTTCCTGTGGAATCTGAGAAGGGGTTATTGTTATTTGTCCATACCGCAGGCGGTGGCGGATTCAATGAGGCAGCGATCATTGAATACAGCATCATAGAACCGGAAGCCTCCGGAGAAGTTATAGCAGTCAAATCCGTTTCCGGTCAGGATGCGACAGGCAATGTAGCTGCGCAGGCCGCTCTGGCAGATGACGTAGACAGGCTTATGCTTGTCCAGCTCATCCAACCGCTCCCGCAGCTCGTCCACTGGGATATTTAAGAAACCGTCAATGTGTCCGTGGGTGAATTCTTCCACAGTGCGGGTGTCCAACAGAGTTACACTTCCGTCACGAGGAAGTTTATCTGTATCTTCCAGATACCACTGCTTCAGAATACCCTTTGCGATATTCTCAATCATAAAGCCCGCCATGTTTACCGGGTCTTTGGCTGAGGAATAAGGCGGTGCGTAGGCCAGATCCAGATCCTTCAGCTCTGGGGCTTTCATTCCTGCTCGGATAGCGGTAGCCAGTACATCAATGCGCTTATCCACACCTTCGTAACCTACGATCTGAGCACCCAGCAGGCGATAAGTTTCTTTTTCAAAAACCACTTTCATGGTCATGACCTTCCCACCAGGGTAGTAGCCCGCATGGCTCATAGGCGACAGGATAACCGTATCAACATCCAGTCCTGCTTTTCTGGCGTTGGCCTCATTCACGCCGGTAGTGGCGGCAGTCATGCCAAAGACCTTGATGACAGAGCTTCCCTGGGAGCCGGTATAATGGCTGTCTCCACCACAGATGTTGTCCGCAGCGATTCGTCCCTGTTTGTTAGCAGGGCCCGCCAAAGAAATCAGAGCATCCTGCCCTGTGACAAAGTGCTTCACCTGCACCGCATCACCCACAGCATAGATGTCTGAAATGGAGGTTTCCATCCGGTCATTGACCACAATACTTCCCTTAATGCCCAGTTCTAACCCGGCATCTTTTGCAAGGGTGGTTTCGGGAGAAACACCAATGGCCAGGATTACCATATCCGCATGGAGAGGCTGTTCGTCTTTCAGCAGCACATCCACGCCGCCGCTCACTTCCGCAAACCCTTCCACGGTATGACCCAGTGCCAGCTTAACACCGTGCTTGCGCATTTCATTGTGTATAAAAGCAGCTATATCGGAATCAAAGGGATTCATAAGCTGTTTTGGACGCTGGACAATGGTGACCTCCATTCCCAGTTCACGCAGGTTTTCTGCCAGCTCCAACCCAATGAAGCCACCACCTGCCAGTACGGCAGACTTAGGATGGTTTATATTGATGTAATCTTTGATGCGGAAGGTGTCCTCCACGGTGCGCAGGGTGAACAGTTTATCAAGACCTAAGCCGGGAAGCCTGGGTTGGGTAGGCTTGGCACCGGGAGAAAGAATCAGCTTGTCATAGCTTTCCTCGAATTCCTCTCCGGTTTGCAGATTCTTGACGGAAACGGTCTTTTTGTCAGGATGGATAGCCGTGACATCATGGCGTACCTTCATGTTCACACGGAACCGGGAGAAGAAACTCTCCGGTGTCTGAAGGGGCAGGTCCGACCGATCGGTAATCACATCACCGATATAGTAAGGCAGACCACAGTTGGCATAGGAGATATACCCCGAGCGCTCAAAAACTACGATTTCTGCCTGCTCATTTAGTCTGCGAATACGGGCGGCAGCGGTAGCACCGCCAGCCACACCACCTACAATAACAACTTTCATATCAGCGTTCCACCTTTCCTGCATAAGTGGAAATTCCGCCTATGTTTTTCACATTGGTATAACCCATCTGCTGCAAAATAGCAGATGCCTGACGGCTTCTTGCGCCGCTGAGACAATGAACAAAAATGGGGGTAGCTTTATTGTCAATCACGCCAGCCACTTTGTTAATGGACTGCAAAGGAATATTTTTACTGCCGGGGATATGCCCCTGCCGGTATTCGTCAGGGGTACGAACATCCAGCAGGACTGCGCCATCCGTAACGCTATATTCTTTGACACCCTGATTGATGTCAGGGCCTTTCAGGAAATCAAAAAATCCCATCTTTGCACCTCCTTACAGCATGGCGAGAATCTGAGCCTTAGGTCTGGCACCGGTGGCCTGATTTACGACTTTGCCGTTCTTCATAACCACCAGAGTGGGAATGCTCATCACACCAAACTGCATAGCCAGTTCCTGTTCCTCATCCACATTAATTTTAACAACCTTGATATCGGAGCGCTCCTCGGCAATTTCCTCTACCAGAGGAACTACCATGCGGCAAGGACCACACCAGGGAGCCCAAAAATCCACCA
>OGNA01000409.1_pt1 | contig 23169 bp, 19 predicted proteins | sample 1573411 | NCBI WGS metagenome assembly OGNA01 (sample SAMEA2581899, study PRJEB24529) | metagenome | biome: Human gut stool | place: China | collected 2011 | reverse complement strand
CGTCGGGCTCATAACCCGAAGGTCGTCGGTTCAAATCCGGCCCCCGCAACCAATTTATTAGAATATCAGAAACCGCAACGCTACCTTTAGCTTGCGGTTTTTTCGTTTTTACGCTTCCTTATCCGTTTCAGTGAAGCCTGAAACAATGAGTAAACCGTTGATCCCCCCCCAATCAAAGCCATCCATCTTATTTATATATTAAATATATACCCCACCAATGAACTTCACTTACATATTCTATAAATCAATTTGTTTTGATTATGTTAACATTTCAATATCACAACTGGAGGCTACACTTATATAATTATTGTACAAAAAGCACACAATTTTTAATTAGTAGAAAAATTAATAATTTTTTGTGGAAGCCCGGGCAATAATTTTAATGAATGCTTTAATAGACTCCCACACTACCCAATTTCTTAAAAACGCAAATTTGTGAAGTTTATCTTGTTATTATTTTAAGTTTCATGCCAAATTTTCTCACCAGATAAGGCTGCCCTCTCCCGAAAAATAATCAAGAGGCTAAATAATATCTAAAATGATACAACTGTATCTATTCCCCAGAAAAATACATTATTCATTTTTATATTTTCCTAATCATTGCTTTTTATTTAAATCACCCGATAATCCCGTGAATATAATTATGTCAATAACCATCAGAAAAAGTGGATGATGAGGAAAAGGATATGGCCGACAGTTTCCAGAATGAAGTTCCCGCCGCTCGTGTAAATATCAAGCTTGACCTGCATACAGGCAATGCTAAAAAGAAAGTTGAACTCCCCCTCAAGCTTCTTGCTGTTGGCGATTACAGTAACGGAAAAGAGCAACGTCCGCTGTCCGAACGGGACAAGATTGATATCAATAAAAACAACTTCAACAGTGTCATGGCTGAGTTTTCGCCTGCGGTTAATTTAACAGTAGAAGACACACTAAGCGGAAGCGGTAATGAGCAAAATATCGCGCTTGAATTTAAAAGCCTGAAAGATTTTGAACCCGAACAGGTAGCAAAAAATATCCCACAGCTTCGTGTATTACTCGCTATGCGCAATTTATTACGTGACCTGAAATCCAATCTGTTAGATAACGCAACGTTTCGACGTGAACTGGAAAATATCCTGAAAGACCCGACGCTCAGTTCAGAACTGCGTGATGAACTGGCGAAAATTGCGCCGCAGGAGAACGTTTAACCCGAAGTGATATTCAGGTTAAACCGGAGAAGAAAGGATCACTGAAAAGGAAATGCTGATGTCTGTACAACAAGAACATGCCACCTCTGAAACTGCAACACTGACCACCACTGAGTCCGGCGGCGTTTATCAGTCCCTGTTTGATAAAATTAATTTAACCCCGGTGTCTTCCATTCAGGAAATAGATTTATGGCAAAACAGCGAAACACTGGCGGATGCCTCACCCGATGAGCGCGTGACAGCGGCGATTCACGTTCTACTTTCCTGTCTGGCGAAATCAGGCGAGAACGTGGTCAAGCTCGACAAGAGCCTGCTGGATTTTCATATCGACGATTTGGATCAGAAAATCAGTAAACAGCTTGATGCGGTCATGCACCATCCTGAATTCCAGAAAGTCGAGTCGCTGTGGCGCGGCACATGGTTCGTCGTACAGCGCACTGATTTTCGCAAAAATGTCAGAATTGAATTGCTGGATATCAGCAAAGAGCATCTGCGTCAGGATTTCGACGACTCCCCGGAAATCATTCAGAGCGGTTTATATCGTCATACATACATTCAGGAGTACGATACGCCGGGTGGCGAACCTGTTGCCTCATTAATTTCCAGCTATGAATTTGATAACAGCCCGCAGGATATTGCCCTGCTGCGCAATATTTCCAGAGTGTCTGCCGCTTCCCATATGCCTTTTATCGGTTCTGTCGGGCCGAAATTCTTCCTTAAAAATTCGATGGAAGAAGTCGCCGCGATTAAAGATATCGGCAACTACTTTGACCGCGCAGAATATATTAAATGGAAATCGTTTCGTGATACCGATGACAGCCGCTATGTGGGATTAGTGATGCCGCGAGTGCTGGGCCGTCTGCCCTATGGGCCGGACACGGTGCCGGTACGCAGCTTTAACTATGTGGAAGAAGTCAAAGGCCCGGATCACGAAAAGTATCTCTGGACAAACGCCTCGTTCGCCTTTGCCGCCAATATGGTGAAGAGCTTTGTGAATAATGGCTGGTGCGTGCAGATCCGTGGTCCACAAGCAGGTGGCGCAGTGGCCGATCTGCCCATCCATCTTTACGATCTCGGCACCGGCAATCAGGTCAAAATTCCGTCCGAAGTGATGATCCCGGAAACCCGCGAATTTGAATTTTCCAACCTTGGCTTTATTCCGCTCTCTTATTATAAGAATCGCGATTACGCCTGCTTCTTCTCGGCAAACTCTGCCCAGAAACCGGCGTTGTATGATACCGCTGACGCCACCGCCAACAGCCGTATTAACGCCCGTCTGCCCTATATCTTCCTGCTGTCCCGCATTGCGCATTACCTGAAAATCATCCAGCGCGAGAATATCGGTACCACCAAAGACCGCCGCGTACTGGAACTGGAACTGAACACCTGGATCCGCACACTGGTGACGGAGATGACCGATCCGGGTGATGAACTGCAGGCGTCTCACCCGCTGCGCGACGGTAAGGTTATCGTGGAAGATATTGAGGACAATCCGGGCTTCTTCCGCGTCAGACTCTTTGCCGTGCCGCATTTCCAGATTGAAGGGATGGATATCAACCTGTCACTGGTTTCCCAGATGCCGAAAGCGAAAGCCTGACCGGGAAGTGGTGTGATATGAAAATTCATCGACCACTGTGGGCTGAGGGGACATTCCTGTCCTCTCAGCAGTTTCAGCAGCAGGCCCGCTGGGAAGCGTTCAGCAATGACAGCATTGCGCAACTTTGTATTCGTCATCCGTGGGGGATCGCGAATGTGCTCTTTGACCGCGATGCCCTGATGTCCGGAAAGCTGAAAACGCAGGCAGTACGCCTGCGTTTTGCTGATGGCACGCTGATCGATTCTGACGTGAGCGATGTTCTGCCTCTCGCCTGCGATCTGCACGCGCTGACGAACGACAGCGCGGTTGTTCTGCTGGCGCTGCCGCTTGCCCATGGTAACGGCGGTAATCTCGGTCAGGGTGAGCAGACTGAAAGACCGCTACGCTATCGTCAGGAATGGCAAAAGGTACAGGATATCTACGGCAGTGACAGTGAAGATATGGCCGTTGAGCGTCATGCGCTGTCCCTGCGCTTTGCTCATGATAACAATCAGGATTACATCACCTGCCCACTGGCGCGTCTGGTGCGGGATGTTCAGGGCAACTGGACACAGGATGAGGGCTATATTCCGCCGTTACTGGCGTTTAATGCTCATGACGGGTTGGTACAGCGTCTGGACACGCTGCTGTTGCAGCTACGGGCCAAATGTCAGCGCCTGATGGCGATGCGTCGGGAAAGCAACCAGCGTATGGCGGACTTCGCCGTCGCCGATGTCTCCCTGTTCTGGTTGCTTAACGCGCTGAACTCCGCCGAGCCGGTGCTGAGTGATTTCCTGCGCTACCCGGCGGTTCATCCCGAACTGGTCTGGCGGGAGCTGGCGAGGCTTGCCGGAGCGCTGCTGACGTTTTCCCTTGAACATAACGTCAGCGCCGTTCCGCCCTATGTCCACGAATCGCCGTCCACTGTCTTTCCGCCACTGTTCTCCCTGCTCAGCGAACTGCTGGAAGCAAGCCTGCCGTCACGGGTGATCGCGCTGGATCTGGGATCCCTGCCGGGCAACCGCTGGAAAGCCGACCTGCACGATCCGCGCCTGCGGGAAGAGGCCGATTTTTACCTGTCCGTTCGTTCCTCACTGCCTGCGCATCAGGTACTGCACCAGCTACCGCTGGTCTGCAAAATCGGTGCGCCTGATGACGTCACGCTGCTTATCAACGTGGCGCTGAATGGTGTTCCACTGGTGCCACTGACCTCAGTTCCGGCAGCGCTGCCACTGCGCCTGGAGAATCAGTATTTTGCGCTGGATATGCACAGTGACGCGGCTAAATCGATGCTGGAGTCCGGGTGCTGCATGATTTATACGCCAGGAACCATGGGCGACCTGAAACCTGAACTGTTTGCGGTGCTGCGCACATGAAAAAAGAGACGGATATCAATATCGACGCGCTGCTGCGCGACACGTTTCTGACGGTGGTGGAACTGCGTCAGGGAACCACCGTGCGTCACGGTATGGAGCTGTATCGCCACTGCCAGCGGCAGGTGGAGGGGGTCCGCGAACGCCTGAAAGATGCCGGGTTCAGCCGTGAGAGCGTGGAGCACATTACCTACGCGCAGTGCGCCCTGCTGGACGAAACAGTCCTGAGTCGCAGCGGCATGGACGACGGTCAGGCCATCTGGATGAAGGATCCACTCCAGTCGCATTTCTTCAACACCCTGCAGGCAGGCGAGCTGCTGTACGAGCGGATGAAGCAGGTGTTGCAGGAGCCCGCGCCTGCACAGGCTGTGCTGACCTGCTTTCACCGTGTCCTGCTGCTGGGATTTCGCGGGCGTTATCAGGATCCGGTGGCCCCGGAGCGCGACCAGCTTATTTCGACGCTCAACGGGCTGGTCGCGCCATTTGGCGTACTGCCGGAAACGGCGGTACTGAACGTGCCGTTATCCCCCCGTCAGCACCCTTTGCTGCATTCGCCGTTTTTCTGGCTGGTAACGCTGACGCTGCTACTGGCCGGTGTCTGGTGGGGGCTGCACCACTGGCTGAACGTGCTGGTGGATGAATTGCTGCCGCAAAGCCTGCGGTAAAGGGAGTCGTGAGTGAGGAACACGCTGAAACAGGCCGTCGTGCTGTGGGGAATGGTGTTACTGCTGGTGCTGTGGTCGGTGTTTATCAGTCCGTCTGGCGTACTGAGATGGGCCGGGGCGGCGGCTATCGTTCTGGCGGTTGCCGCGTTGCTGATTTACCGGCGCAGGCAGGCGTGGACGGAGATGACCGGCGATGCCGGGTTGTCATCGCTGCCGCCGGAAACGTACCGACAACCGGTAGTGCTGGTCTGTGGCGATATGTCGGCGCATCTGTTCACTGACAGCCCGGTCCGGCAGGTTTCAGAAGGGCTGTATCTGCATGTTCCCGATGAAGAACAGCTTGTGGCGCAGGTGGAGCGATTACTGACCCTTCGCCCGGCGTGGGCATCGCAGCTTGCCGTGGCGTATACCGTCATGCCCGGCATGTACCGGGATGCGGCGGTTCTGACCGGACGACTGCGACGGTTCGCCCACAGTATGGCGACAGTGCGTCGCCGGGCGGGCGTAAACGTCCCCTGGCTTCTCTGGAGCGGGCTGTCCGGCTCGCCGTTGCCGGAGAGAGCGAATTCACCGTGGTTTATCTGTACCGGCGGCGAAATTCATGTAGCGACGTCTGCTGAAACCGCCTCCCCCGCGCAGTGGCTCACGCAGACCAGCACACAGGAGCGCAGCCAGCAACTCTGTTACCTGCTGAAAGCCGAAAGCCTGATGCAGTGGCTGAATCTTAATATGCTGGCGGCACTGAACGGCCCGGAAACGAAATGTCCGCCACTGGCGATGGCCGTGGGGCTGGTCCCCTCGTTGCCTGCGGTGGATAACAACCTGTGGCAGTTGTGGATCACCGCCAGAACCGGCCTGACGACGGATATCGCGGACACCGGCACAGACGCCACGCTGCCGTTTCCGGATGCCCTGTTACGGCGGTTGCCGCGTCAGTCGGGCTTTACCCCGCTGCGACGAGCCTGCGTGACCATGCTGGGCATCACCACCGTGGCGGGTATCGCCGCGCTGTGTCTGTCAGCCACGGAGAATCGCCAGTTATTACGGCATATCGGTGATGATCTGCACCAGTTTTATGCCGTTCCGGCGGAGGAATTTATCACCAAAGCCCGTCGTCTGTCGGTGCTGAAAGACGATGCGATCATGCTCGATGGGTATTACCGGGAAGGAGAGCCACTGCGTCTCGGTCTGGGGTTATACCCCGGTGAACAAATCCGCCAGCCGGTATTACGCGCCATTCGTGACTGGCGTCCGCCTGAGCAAAAAATGGAAGTGACAGCCTCGCTTCAGGCGCAGACCGTGCGTCTTGACAGTATGTCGCTGTTTGACGTCGGACAGGCCCGCCTGAAAGACGGCTCGACAAAAGTGCTGGTGGACGCACTGGTGAACATCCGGGCAAAACCGGGCTGGCTGATCCTCGTGGCCGGATATACCGACGCCACCGGCGACGAAAAAAGCAATCAGCAGTTATCGCTGCGACGTGCCGAAGCGGTGCGCAACTGGATGCTGCAGACCAGCGACATCCCGGCCACCTGTTTTGCCGTACAGGGACTGGGCGAGAGCCAGCCTGCGGCGACCAACGATACGCCACAGGGCCGGGCAGTCAACCGGCGCGTCGAAATCAGTCTTGTTCCGCGTTCTGACGCCTGTCAGGACGTGAAATAAAACATACCGCCGGAAGAAGGCGGTGCTTCAATCACACTAACAAGGAGAGTAATTCTCATGGCTATTCCTGCTTATCTCTGGCTGAAAGATGACGGCGGCGCGGATATCAAAGGTTCCGTGGACGTTCAGGGGCGCGAAGGCAGCATCGAAGTGGTGGCGCTGGATCACGATGTGTACATCCCGACCGACAACAACACCGGCAAACTGACCGGTACTCGCACCCATAAACCGTTCATTTTTACCAAAGAAATCGATGCGTCCAGCCCGTATCTCTACAAAGCTGTGACCACCGGTCAGACCCTGAAAACGGCGGAATTTAAGTTTTACCGCATCAACGACGCCGGTCAGGAAGTGGAGTACTTCAACATCACGCTGGATAACGTCAAGCTGGTCAGAGTCGCTCCGCTGATGCACGACATCAAGGAGCCTTCCAAAGAGAAGCATAACCACCTGGAACGCATTGAGTTCCGCTACGAAAAAATCACCTGGACTTACAAAGACGGCAACATCATTCATTCCGACTCGTGGAATGAACGTCCTTCCGCCTGATAACTGCGGCAGACAGGAAACTGTCTGCCTTTCTGTTGTGTGCTTTGCCCAGTGCCGCAGGCACCGGTACTGAGCAAAGCATACCCACAATCTGGTGATACCTGATGGGCCTGAGTGAGGTAACGGCTATGGGCGGTAGCGTACCTGAACGCAGATCGCAGGAATACAGAACACGATAAGGAAACCTTCTATGACCGGAAATCACCCCGCCGCGCTGCTGCGTCGCCTTAACCCGTACTGTGCACGGGCGCTGGACGCTGCCGCCTCACTGTGTCAGACCCGCGCCCATGCGGAGATAACCATTGAACACTGGCTGCTGAAACTGCTGGAGCAGGGAGAAGGCGATATCACGGTGATTGCCCGCCGCTATGAATGGGATATCGACACGCTCTGGCAGTCTCTGCTGGCACATCTGGACACCTTACCCCGCTCGGTCCGCGAACGTCCGCAGCTTTCTGAACCCCTGACGGCACTTATCAGGCAGGCGTGGCTGATTGCCTCGCTGGAAGGCGACGACCCGCAAATCCGCAGCCAGCACCTGCTGATGGCGCTGACAGAAAAACCGATGCTGCCCGCCTGTAATGACCTGTGGGTATTGCTGAGCCTGAGCCGTGTGCAGCTTGAGCGGCTGCGTCCCCTGCTGGATGCACAGTCGGATGAATGTCCGGCACGTCAGCCACAGGTCACCGAACCGCTGACATCCGCGCAACCAGAGGCGGCAACGACGGACGCACCGGCAAAAACGCTGACGGGGAAACAGGATGACGCCCTGCTGGCGGTGCTTAACCGCTTTACCGAAGACGTGACGGAAAAAGCCCGCAGCGGGCGAATCGACCCGGTATTCGGGCGCGACACGGAAATTCGCCAGATGGTCGATATCCTCTCACGTCGCCGCAAAAACAACCCGATTCTGGTGGGAGAACCGGGGGTGGGCAAAACCGCGCTGGTGGAAGGGCTGGCGCTGCGTATCGCCGAAGGCAACGTGCCGGACAGCCTGAAAACGGTGCATATCCGCACACTGGACCTCGGTCTGTTACAGGCTGGCGCGGGTGTTAAAGGTGAATTTGAACAGCGGCTGAAAAATGTCATCGATGCAGTGCAGAAATCACCGGAGCCGGTACTGCTGTTTATTGATGAAGCCCATACCATTATCGGTGCGGGTAATCAGGCAGGCGGCGCGGATGCGGCGAACCTGCTGAAACCGGCGCTGGCAAGGGGCGAACTGCGCACCATCGCCGCCACAACGTGGAGCGAATACAAACAGTATTTTGAGCGCGACGCCGCGCTGGAACGCCGCTTCCAGATGGTGAAAGTCGACGAGCCGGATGATGACACCGCCTGCCTGATGCTGCGGGGACTCAAGGCCCGCTATGCACAGCACCACGGCGTACATATGCTGGACAGCGCCATTCAGACCGCCGTGCGCCTGTCGCGCCGCTATCTGACCGGACGCCAGTTGCCGGACAAGGCGGTTGATTTGCTGGATACCGCCGGGGCAAGAGTCCGCATGAGCCTCGACACCCTGCCGGAACCGTTGACGCAGCTTCAGGCGCGTCTGACCGCGCTGGATATTGAGCGGGAAGCGATTGAGCAGGACAGCGTGTTTTATCCCGAAACCAGCCCGGAGCGGCTGGCGGAACTGACCGATTTGCGTGATGAGCTACAGGCAGAAGCCGGGCATCTGGAAGCGCAGTATCAGCAGGAAAAGCGGCTTGCGCAGCAGATTATGGCGTTGCGTCAGGAAGGGGCAGACAGCACTGATTTGCAACAGCAACTGCGAACGCATCAGGGCTTTGCACCGCTGCTGGCGCTGGATGTGGACGCCCGCGCCGTCGCCACTGTGGTGGCGGACTGGACCGGCATCCCGCTCTCTTCCCTGCTCAGGGACGAGCAGAGCGACCTGCTCAGTATGGAACAAAGCCTTGAAAACCGCGTTGTCGGGCAAAGCCCGGCGCTCTGCGCCATCGCACAGCGGCTGCGGGCGGCTAAAACCGGCCTCACGCCGGAGAACGGCCCGCAGGGGGTATTCCTGCTGACCGGCCCCAGCGGCACCGGTAAAACCGAAACTGCGCTCACACTGGCCGACACCCTGTTTGGCGGTGAAAAATCCCTTATCACCATCAACCTCTCCGAATATCAGGAGCCGCATACCGTCTCCCAGCTTAAGGGGTCTCCTCCGGGCTACGTTGGCTACGGTCAGGGCGGCGTACTCACCGAAGCCGTTCGCAAACGCCCGTACAGCGTGGTGCTGCTCGACGAAGTGGAAAAGGCGCATCGCGACGTGATGAACCTGTTCTATCAGGTATTTGATCGGGGCTTTATGCGCGACGGCGAAGGGCGGGAAATTGATTTCCGCAACACCGTGATTCTGATGACGGCTAATCTGGGCAGCGACCACATCATGCAGCTGCTGGAGGAAAAACCGGACGCCACGGACGCAGACCTGCATGAACTGCTGTATCCCCTGCTGCGCGACCACTTCCAGCCTGCGCTGATGGCGCGTTTTCAGACGGTGATTTACCGCCCGCTGGGACAGGAGGCGATGCGCACTATTGTGGAAATGAAACTGGCGCAGGTGGTTCGTCGTCTTCGTCAGCACTATGGGCTGGAAACGGAAATCAACGACAGCCTGTATGACGCCCTGACCGCCGCCTGCCTGCTGCCGGACACCGGTGCACGCAATATCGACAGCCTGTTGAACCAGCAAATCCTGCCGGTACTAAGTCAGCAGTTGCTGGCGCAGCAGGCCGCGCACCGTAAACCAGCCCAACTACAGCTTGGCTGGGATGAGGAAGACGGGATTGTACTGGAGTTCACTACGGAAGAGATGCAATAACGGAGGCTGTCATGGGTATTCAGAATTTCGACCACTCACACCACAAGCTTAAAATTCGCGGTCTGCAAAGCCCGGTGGACGTGCTGACTTTTACGGGCCGGGAACAACTCAGCGCGTCCTTCCGCTACGACATTGAATTTACCAGTACCGATAAAGCCATCACGCCGGAGTCGGTACTGATGCAGGACGGCGCATTAAGCCTGACGGCACCGCCGGTACAGGGAATGCCGGTGCAGGCACCCCTGCGCACCCTGTATGGCGTCATTACCGGCTTTAAACATCTCTCCTCGTCACAGGATGAAGCCCGTTACGAAGTGCGGCTTGAACCCCGTATGGCGCTGCTGACCCGCAGCCGCCAGAATGCCATCTACCAGAATCTGACGGTGCCGCAAATCGTCGAAAAAATCCTGCGCGAGCGGCACCAGATGCGCGGTCAGGACTTCGTGTTTAACCTAAAAAGCGAATACCCGGCCCGCGAACAGGTGATGCAGTATGGCGAGGACGACCTGACGTTTGTCTCACGCCTGCTGTCGGAAGTGGGTATCTGGTTCCGGTTTGCCACAGACGCGCGGCTGAAAATCGAAGTTATCGAATTTTATGACGACCAGAGCGGCTATGAGCGCGGACTGACGCTGCCGCTTCGCCATCCTTCAGGGCTGTTTGATGGTGAAACGGAAGCCGTATGGGGGCTGAACACCGCATACAGCGTGGTGGAAAAAAGCGTCACCACGCGGGACTACAACTACCGCACCGCCACAGCAGAGATGATGACAGAGCAGCATGACGCCACCGGGGGCGATAACACCACCTATGGCGAAGCCTACCACTACGCTGACAACTTCCTGCAAAAAGGCGATAAAGAGGCAGCGGAAAGCGGCGCGTTTTATGCCCGTATCCGCCACGAACGCTACCTGAATGAACAGGCCATTCTCAAAGGCCAGAGCACCAGTTCACTGCTGATTCCGGGGCTGGAAATCAGGGTTCAGGGCGACGACGCGCCTGCGGTATTCCGCAAGGGCGTGCTGATTACCGGCGTGACGGCCAGCGCGGCCCGTGACCGCAGCTATGAACTGACGTTCACGGCGATACCCTACTCAGAACGCTACGGCTATCGCCCGGCGCTTATCCCCCGCCCCGTAATGGCCGGAACACTCCCGGCGCGGGTCACCAGTACGGTGAAGAACGACATCTACGCCCATATCGATAAGGACGGGCGCTACCGGGTCAATCTCGACTTTGACCGTGATACGTGGAAGCCGGGCTACGAAAGCCTGTGGGTACGCCAGTCGCGCCCGTATGCGGGAGACACCTACGGCCTGCACCTGCCGCTGCTGGCGGGAACGGAAGTCAGCATCGCCTTTGAGGAAGGCAACCCGGACCGACCGTATATCGCCGGGGTAAAACACGACTCGGCACACACCGACCATGTGACCATTCAGAACTACAAGCGCAACGTGCTGCGCACCCCGGCGAACAACAAAATCCGGCTGGATGACGAGCGCGGCAAAGAGCATATCAAGGTCAGTACCGAATATGGCGGCAAGAGCCAGCTAAACCTCGGCCATCTTGTTGATGCCGGGAAAGAACAGCGCGGCGAAGGCTTTGAACTGCGTACCGATCTGTGGGGCGCGGTGCGTGCAAAGAAAGGGATATTTATCAGCGCCGATGCGCAGGACAAGGCGCAGGGTCAGGTCAGAGAGATGGCCGACATTATCAGCGAACTGAACGGTCTGAGCGATAAAATCCAGAAACTGTCCGATGACGCGACGACGGCGAACGCCGACCCGGCGGATGTGGCCGCGCAGATAGCATTGATAACCAGCCGGATAAATGACCTGACCGCCTCGGTGATTTTGATGCACGCGCCGAAAGGCGTGGCGGTCGCCAGCGGCGAGCACCTGCAACTGGCAGCGGTGAAAAACCTCCAGATAAATGCGGGAAACAACGCCGATATCGGCGTGGTGAAGAATATGTTTATCGGCGTGGGGCGGGCGCTGAGCGTGTTTGTGCGCAAGGCGGGTATCAAACTGATTGCCAATAAAGGCGCAGTATCGGTACAGGCGCAGCACGATCTGATGGAGTTACTGGCGAAAAAATCGATAGAGATCGTCAGTACTGAGGACGAGATCAGGATTTCAGCGAAGAAAAAAATAACGATTAATGGCGGTGGAAGTTATATCCGGATAGAGGGTAGCGGCATTGAGCCGGGAACGCCGGGGGATTATAACGTCAAAGCGGTGCACTACGGACGCCAGCCGAAAGCTTCGGAGAAGGTTCCTATGCCAGAATTTCCCATCCTTTCAGCCGTGGACTCATCCGATTTTTGTCTTGAATGCCTGCTGAATGCCATCAAAAACGATGATGCTGTTGTTGAAGGAGCGTAATCATGACTTCAAAACAACAACTGGCAGACCACTGGCTTAAGCGAAACGAAACGTTAAACGCCTTTATTTTATTTGAAGGTGGAGCGCTCTCTCAGGAAATGCTTCAGATCATAATGGAGCATTATAAATACCGACGAATTTCCCTGTATCAACTGCCGACCTTAAAAAGGTAGCAGCATACGGTCCCTGGTTGGTTTGCATTGAAAGTGAAAAGGATCTGGCGATGGTGCTTGTCGGGAAACTCCCCGTCGCAGGCATAGTTTTTTCAGAGCTGCCGCTGGAGCAACTGGCCTCCCGGCTTGCTGTGGGGTGCATGGCAAAAACGCCAGATGGTCGTGAAGTTCTGCTGAGGTATTACACGCCCCGAGTGCTGAAACAACTGGCCGCCCGGCCCGATATGGAGTGGCATCCGGTGATGTTCTCTCAGAGAGAATCATGGTGGATGCTGGAAGATACGCGGTGGCAAAGGCTGAACATGCCGTTTCCTGCGGCAAATAACAGCGATGAGACAGTGGAAATCATAACGCTTGATGAACCGCTCTGGCAGAAAATAGCAGATCGGGGAGATGTATCTGCGCTTTTAAGAGAGTGGCGCACCATGAAAACGAGTGAGCACTTCCCGCCCTGTATTCAGCGAAATATGGTGGAGAAGGCATTGAATAAGGCACAAGCGGTTGGACTGACAAAGCCACTGGATCAGAAAATTTATGCGTTGAGCTATCTGAATGGAAAGAAAGCGTATCTTGAGTCAGCCGAATTTCAGGCCATGCTGGAAAAGGTGAAACGAAATGAAATTTCGTTGTCTGACCTTAGTCGCCAGTGACATACAACTTTGCCAACCAGGTGATAAGAGGGAATAAAATCTGATGGGGCTATTTACCCGACTGGAAAAATTTGACCAAAAGCTTACGCGTGGTTATGCCCGCTGGGGGCACTGGGTGTGGCGGATGCTGATCGCCGTGCCAGTACTGGTCGTGTTGTGGAATATAGGGCAGGCAGTATGGGGTGGTCCAAGAGGTGGAGTGATTCTGGAAATCCACAGTGAAATTGACCGTCCGATACTGGGATTCAGTGTTAACGGCGTGGCGGGTGCGAATGCTTTTGCGAATGGTGGAGGTTCAACAACCTGTTGTGGTGATGTCAGTGGGGATACCGCAGAGGTTATCTGGACATTAGATATGACTCACGAGCAATATCTTAAAGGGATGCGTCTGGAGAAACGTAACAAGACTTTGCCTCTCCCAAAAAGAGAATGGGGAGAAAATTATCTGCACGTGCATTTTATGCCTGGCGATAAAGTGTTGCTGGGGTGGAGTAAGGATTCTTTTTCTCCGTATGAAGATCTTCACAACGGGGGGTACAAGACCCGCGTTCGGCAGGATGTGAAAGATAAACTTTATGGCACAGGGAAAATGAATTGATAGATTTCTGTAAAAATCACGTTCGGCAGGAGACGTAATAATGTGGGGAATGTTAGATACCGGTGGTGGAATTCGGGCACAACTCGCGGAAGACAACAAAGTAGGAAACTGTGGGCGGGAGTGGCACGTTGGTTTTTTCTTTGATGGCGTGGGGCGCAATATTGATCAGGATGCTTCAGAACAACGCTTAAGTAATGTGGCTCGTTTATTTCGGGCTTATCCTGATGAAGATTTCAATACTGATTTTGTTTGTCACAATAAATTTTATTTTTCCGGTATGGGAACACCCTATAACGAAGAATTGATCTCAAAATTATATACAATCATGGATCAGTCTCTGGAAAGTATGAAGGAGGATTTAAACGATTTCGCAAAAGAGACACATGAAGAAATCAGCAAGGAAATCCGTAACAGAAGGGGGTCGTGGAATGAAACCTTAAAGAAAATCCAGGATAAACTTCTGGATCCTAAAGAACTTAGAAAAAAAAGAAATGATATCTTTAAAAACATGGCTAAAAAATCCATTATTGAGTCAACGCAATGGATCCGCGACAATGAAATTATTAGTGCTTTTTTCTTGACGGGGGAGGTCACGAGAATTAATGCAGCAAAGGTGTTGTTTGCGAATGCTTTTGTTGAAAACAGTACGAATAAAAAGGATTCAACTGCGATTAAAATAAAATCAATATCTGTTTCGTTGTATGGCTATGACACCGGAGCTGCACTGGCACGAAAATTTCTGGATGAGTTACTCGAAGAGTTTTGTGAAAAAGAAGGTGAGGATAAATACCTGTTTAAAAAGGTACCAGTAAATATCGTCTTTGCTGGTTTCTTTGACTGTTCACGTCATTCACCAGCCAGTAATAATAATGGGCTGGACTATTTTTTAAGTCTTCCGGGGAAAATTACCAAGAATAATAAGCTGAAAACAGCTGGCAAAATCGCCAAAGTCGCATTTGGCGAGAAGGCTATCGAACTGGATACCATTTTACCAGGTACAGTTAAGAACGCGTTACATCTGGTAGCGGCTTATGAGCGACGTCTATGGCGCAGTCTTTACCAGTTGGGGAGCTCGAATACAGAACATAAGGAGATTTTACTGCCTGGTTGTAGCGAGGATGTGGGCGGTGGTCTGAAGCCAGATGAACAGAAACCGAGCGCAGAGTTATGTCGTGTGGCCCTGCAAAAGATGTATGAAGCAGCATATGATGCTGGGGTACCTTTTCCAGATTTTGAGACGCTACCATCGTTTTCTGAGACCGTATCACGCTATTTCCTCATGAATGAGGCCGTAGAAGGTAAATCCGTTAAAGAGTGGATGAAAAGCTATGATATGGAAGTGGGACAGTGCCAAAAAGAAACTCAAAGCGCCTCTGAAAGTAAAGTAAATGATACGGATAATAAAAATGACCTGCCCTTTGATTTTTATCTTGATATATATTTCAAATGGTTGGCAAATCAATACTATCTTTACTGCACTGAACTTTATCAATTGGATGAAAAACTATCACTTGCACATCGCAAACAAATAAGCGGGTATGGCCCTCTTGCCGGAACGGGAATTAACCCTAATCCTGAAGCTGATGAAATCAATGCACAGATCGCAGAACTTAAATCTCACTGGGGATGGCTGGATGATGTAAGGCGTGTCGCTACAGGATTATCGAATGATTTTAATTACGGAAGGCCAATGGATACCCGCATGCTAAATCATGAAGATATTTTTCGCCCGGCATGGAAGCGAGCTGAACTGTTTCTTGACTATTATCATAAAGCATGGAACGGAGAAGAACTCACGGACATATCATGGCTAGGCATAGATACTATTCATTCTTATTTTACTCATGATTTACAAACTGTTGATACCGGGGCTTCTATTAACGAAAGTTTTTTCCTTCGTCGTATGGCTGAATATCCCAAATCAAAAGAAAAACCAGAAGAAAAGTCAGAAGAACAGTCACCATCTCCAGATTTGTCAGGTGGTGATTAAATCAGGTGATGTCTCTCTATAATAAAATAAATTTAAATGATGAATCTGAGGTATTTGTGATACTAAAAACAATTTCAAGGTTATTCTTTTTTATTATAGTAGCAGTTTATTTTTTAATGTTTATACTTTCTCTTGATGGCGGTGGACGACTTAGTACTCTTAATATATTAGCCGCCATTGGTGGTAACACGTTCTGGTGTATGCTGGTGGTGATATCCCTGGCAGGGAGCGCAGGAATATGCGTTTATATGCTCAAGAAAAACTGCCTGACTAATTCTGCGGTGACAATATTGTCTACTTCATTTATCTTTACAACAAGTATATTTATCATCCTTTTTCTTAAGGCAGAGTTTGTACTGGACTGGTTGTATTGCATATATATTGAGATATTTTTTAATGGGGATTTTTATTCAGGTCAGGAAAGAGTATTACAGACAGTTCCGTTTATGATTAGAACATATTTCCTTTTTCTAATGGCTAATCTTTTTTTATTCTGGCTATCCTTCTTTTTTCTTATTAAAAATAAAACATTGCACAAAGCGTAGTATCAAATGAGGTAAGTATATGAAGTACTAACCAATAAATTAAGGAAAATAAAATGGTTACTCCTACTCTTAATTTCGACCACTCGCACCACAAGCTCAAAATTCGCGGCCTGCAAAGTCCGGTGGATGTGCTGACCTTCGAAGGTCGCGAACAACTGAGTACCCCGTTCCGCTACGACATTCAGTTTACCAGTACCGATAAAGCCATCACGCCGGAGTTGGTGCTGATGCAGGACGGCGCATTCAGCCTGACGGCACCGCCGGTACAGGGGATGCCGGTACAGACTGCCCTGCGCACCCTGCACGGCGTCATCACCGGCTTTAAACACCTGTCATCGTCACAGGATGAAGCCCGTTACGAAGTGCGCCTTGAACCCCGAATGGCGCTGCTGGCCCGCAGCCGCCAGAACGCCATTTACCAGAACCAGACGGTGCCGCAAATAGTCGAAAAAATCCTGCGCGAGCGGCACCAGATGCGCGGTCAGAACTTCGTGTTTAACCTCAAAAGCGAATACCCGTCCCGTGAACAGGTGATGCAGTACGGTGAGGACGACCTGACGTTTATTTCACGCCTGCTGTCGGAAGTGGGTATCTGGTTCCGCTTTGCCACCGACGCCCGGCTGAAAATTGAGGTTGTCGAGTTTTACGACGACCAGAGCGGCTATGAGCGCGGACTGACGCTGCCGCTTCGCCATCCTTCAGGGCTGTTTGATGGTGAAACGGAAGCCGTATGGGGGCTGAACACCGCATACAGCGTGGTGGAAAAAAGCGTCACCACGCGGGACTACAACTACCGCACCGCCACAGCAGAGATGATGACAGAGCAGCATGACGCCACCGGGGGCGATAACACCACCTATGGCGAAGCCTACCACTACGCTGACAACTTCCTGCAAAAAGGCGATAAAGAGGCAGCGGAAAGCGGCGCGTTTTATGCCCGTATCCGCCACGAACGCTACCTGAATGAACAGGCCATTCTCAAAGGCCAGAGCACCAGTTCACTGCTGATTCCGGGGCTGGAAATCAGGGTTCAGGGCGACGACGCGCCTGCGGTATTCCGCAAGGGCGTGCTGATTACCGGCGTGACGGCCAGCGCGGCCCGTGACCGCAGCTATGAACTGACGTTCACGGCGATACCCTACTCAGAACGCTACGGCTATCGCCCGGCGCTTATCCCCCGCCCCGTAATGGCCGGAACACTCCCGGCGCGGGTCACCAGTACGGTGAAGAACGACATCTACGCCCATATCGATAAGGACGGGCGCTACCGGGTCAATCTCGACTTTGACCGTGATACGTGGAAGCCGGGCTACGAAAGCCTGTGGGTACGCCAGTCGCGCCCGTATGCGGGAGACACCTACGGCCTGCATCTGCCGCTGCTGGCGGGAACGGAAGTCAGCATCGCGTTTGAGGAAGGCAACCCGGACCGACCTTATATCGCAGGCGTAAAACACGACTCGGCGCACACCGACCATGTGACCATCCAGAACTACAAGCGCAACGTGCTGCGTACCCCGGCGAACAACAAAATCCGCCTCGATGATGAGCGCGGCAAAGAGCATATCAAGGTCAGTACCGAGTACGGCGGCAAGAGCCAGTTGAATCTGGGTCATCTGGTGGATGCCGGAAAACAACAGCGCGGGGAAGGCTTTGAACTGCGTACCGATATGTGGGGCGCGGTGCGGGCGAAGAAAGGGATTTTTATCAGCGCCGATGCGCAGGATAAGGCGCAGGGGCAGGTGCGCGAAATGGCTCCGGCGATGGCAATACTGGATGGCGCACAGTCACAGATGCAGTCGCTGTCCACTGATGCGCAGACGACGAATGCCGATCCGGCAGATCTGTCATCGCAGATAGCGCTGTTGCAGCAAAGTGTAAAAGATCTGACGCAGGCCGTGATCCTGCTAAGTGCACCCAAGGGCGTGGCGATCGCCAGCGGCGAGCACCTGCAACTGGCGGCGTCGAAGAATGTGATAGCGAACGCAGGCAACAACGCAGATATCGGCGTAGTAAAAAATATGTTTATCGGTGTGGGTCAGGCGCTGAGCGTGTTTGTGCGTAAAGCGGGCATCAAGCTGTTTGCCAATAAAGGGGCGGTCTCGGTACAGGCACAGAACGATCTGATGGAACTGTTGGCACAGAAATCGATAGAGATCACCAGTACGGAAGATGAGATCAAGATCACCGCGAAGAAGAAAATCACCCTTAACGGCGGTGGCAGCTACATCCGGCTGGATGCCTGCGGGATAGAAGCGGGAACGCCGGGAGAATATAACGTTAAGGCCGGATATTACGGGCGTAAACCAAAGGCGAAGCTGACGCCGGAGCTGATGGCATTTCCGGTGATTAAGTCTGAGGATTTTAATCAGAGCTTTATTTTGCTGGATGAAAATACTGGGCAACCACTTATTAATTGGCCCTATGAACTAGAACTGGAAAGTGGGCTAAAAATGAGTGGGATTACTGATGAAAATGGAAATACAGAACTAATATCCTCTGATAAGGAGGAGGTCGTTAATATTAGTGTGTTTGAACCCGATGAGTTTTTAGACGATGACATTAATTAAGACATATAGCGAGAATATAACATGGCAGATAAATCCGAAAAGAAAAAAGAAACCACAAATAAATCAGCAAAAAAAACACTAACGAAGAAGAGCGAAAAATTAACTCCAGCAAAAGACACCGCACCAAAACAAGTGAATGTAGATCCAGCTATAAGATTGAAACAAATTCGTCAACTTGTCCGTAATAATAATAAATCCATCATGGGAGAGGATTATATTATTTGTCAAATCTATAAAGAATCTAGATTTAAGCAATTTGCAGGTAAGAATAAACATAATGCGAAAGGCTTAATGCAAATGCAACGAAATGCAGTGAGGCAGGTTTTTAAATATCGACAACAAAAAATAAAAGGAAGAATGACGACTGATAAAGAGACAAATGAAGCTTTCGCTAATGCTGATACATTTTATAAATCTGATAAAATATTTGATGAAAAAGAAAATATTAAGATTGGCACAGAGTATTTGCAATACTGGATAGATAAAGAAGCAACAATTGAGGAGGCATATCGGGCATATCGTGGAACAGATGAAGCATACTATTCTGTTATAAAACCTTGCGCTGAAAAACTGGCTAAAGATCCTGATAACATACAAATACTAATGGAGGGAATAGGAAGATAGTATGCGCATTATGTTAATATTACTTTGTTTTTTTTCTTTCCCCTGTTTTTCAGGCGATAAGATTAAAATCGTGAAAACCTGTCAACTGAAAAAAAATGAAAGTGTGCAGTTGCTTTCCCTTAGAACCATTGACGGTGATACATTATATCTAAAATTCAGAAATGTTATCACCGGGGCCTTTTTAGATACTCCAACTAAAAGTTATGATTTTTTTGGAGATGTGGTTCTTTCTCAGTGCATAAATGGTTCTCTTATCTTTGCGCTGGAATATGGTTCTCCATATATAAAAGGTTGTCTGGTAACTGGTTGGGAAAATGGGTTTAAAGGTAAGAACTCTCCTGAAGGCTTTTGTTTCGCAGAGAGAAATATTCCCGAAGCGGTATGGTTTGGAAAAAACAATATTTTAATTATCATCCGAAACCAAATGGATGTTGGGACATGGAAAGGGAAATATATTATCTATGATAATGCGAAAAAGTCAGGAGAAAGAGCATACTCATCAGATAATCTACCATCAAAAGATGGTTACATAATTTTTGCATTAAATAAATAAAATGACTCTATAGATAACTTTAAATTTCACTTGGTTATTAACTTCTGGCCGATAATGCAAAATAAAGGGATGTACTGATGCCTGTCCGACTTAATACCATTCCCGACGCAGAATCCTATCCCGCACCGCCAGCCCGCATTAAATGGCTGTCAGCCTTATTACTGATGCTGTCTGTTGGTGTGGCAATAACCTCATTATTCGCCAGCGATGAACTGGCAAAAAACGGCCCGCATTTCTGGGGGCTGGCCTGCGGTGTGCCTGCCTTTATCTGGTCGCTGGTTGCTTCAGTTCGCTGGTTGTTTTTTATCACGCAGTACATTCGGGCTGATGCCTGGAATAAGCGCCGGGAAGAGGTGATTTTGCAGGAAACGCGACGGGGACGACGGGCGTTGCAGATACTTAGTTTTTCCGTACAAACCGCGCTGAATGGTGATTCCGTCGCAGAAACCACAGCGGCGTTTCTGGCGCGTCAGCAGGTGTTGAATACTTACGTTGATTTGCGCGGAGAAGATACCGTGCGTCGCAGTGTCATTCCCGTATTAACCAATAAACCGGTTACCGGGCGTTTATCCGAAATTATTTCCCGCCTTTTTATTGATATCAGACCGCAATTGTTTCTGCTGCCCCCTGATTTTCATATCAACGTACTACTGGAAATTGATGCGCCGCTTTCAGGGGCCTCCGTGAGAACTATCTGGCAGGACGAATGGCAAAAAGCCGGACTCCCGGAAGCCCGTCTGTTTTCTGCCCCGGAGCCGGGGCTGGCCGCCGTGGACGACTGGCTGGACAACTTTATTCAGGAAAAGACCGTACTGCTGGTGATTTCCGTGTATCTGGAACCGAAGACTCCGGAACGGACGGCAGAATCCTCCACCGCGCTGTTGCTGGCAAACCGGTTGACGCAAACCGCGCTGACGCCGCTGGCCCTGCTGCATCGTCCTGAACGTATCACAGATACAGAGATGATGGCGTCAGGCATTGCACAGGCGCTGGACTGGATGCCGGTGCAGCCAGATGTAGTGGCACACTAAATTTGGCCACCTGATGAAAGGTGATATTCTCACCACAACACAAAACAGGTGACTTAATGAACAAGAAAACCAAACGAACCTTCACCCCTGAGTTCAGGCTGGAATGTGCACAGCTGATTGTTGATAAGGGCTACTCATATCGACAGGCCAGTGAAGCGATGAATGTCGGTTCAACCACGCTTGAGAGCTGGGTACGCCAGCTCAGGCGAGAGCGCCAGGGTATTACGCCCTCTGCCACACCCATTACTCCAGACCAGCAACGTATCCGCGAGCTGGAAAAGCAAGTTCGCCGTCTGGAGGAACAAAATACGATATTAAAAAAGGCTACCGCGCTCTTAATGTCCGACTCGCTGAACGGTTCACGATAGCCGCCAGACTAAGTGACAGCCACACGGTTGTCAGCCTGTGTTCTGCTCTGGAAATACACCGCAGCAGTTACCGGTACTGGCGAAAACGACGCGATACGGTTAATCCGGCACGAGTCAGGTTGTGCAGCGAAATACGCCGGGCGTGGAACCAAAGTCGGGGCTCTGCGGGCGCGCGCACTCTGGCTGAAATGCTGACTCAAAACGGCGTCCCGATGAGCCGTTACCGTGCCGGACGTCTGATGAAATATCTGAACCTGAGCAGTTGTCAGCCCGGAAAACATCAGTATAAAAATGCCCGTCAGGAGCATACCAGCCTGCCGAATCTGCTTGAGCGTCAGTTCGCAGTACCGGAGCCAGACCGGGTATGGTGTGGAGATATTACGTATCTCTGGGCAGGAAATCGCTGGTGCTATCTGGCGGTTGTTATGGATCTTTTTGCCCGCAGGGTTATCGGCTGGAGTCTGTCAGCGCATGCCGATACCGCACTGATAAGCAGTGCCCTGCGGATGGCCTATGAGACGCGTGGCCAACCCCGGGATGTCGTGTTCCATAGCGACCAGGGAAGCCAGTATACAGGCCTTAAATATCAACAACTTCTCTGGCGTTGCAGAATAAATCAAAGCGTCAGTCGGCGGGGAAACTGCTGGGATAACAGCCCCATGGAACGCTTCTTCCGCAGTCTGAAAACAGAATGGGTGCCAACGAATGGTTACGCAGGCAAGGACGAGGCCCGGCAGCAAATTAATGATTACATATTGAACTACTACAACAGCGTCAGACCTCACCATTATAACGGTGGGCTGACGCCGGAAGAGTCAGAGAACAGATACCATTTTTACTGTAAAACCGTGGCCAATATTACTTGACCACTACATACTATCACAAATAAAGGCGATGAGGCTGAAGGACTTTCTCTGGAAGTGCTTGATGGTAATGAAGTGATTTACAGTGAACAGCAGACCGGTAAATATTTTGATAAGGGAGAGCATGCCTGGCAATGGGATGGCTACAGTAATCAAGGCATACTGGATACAACTAAGCTAAAAAGCAAATCACTACTCGTAAGACTGATTGCTTTATGTGGTGATATGATGATAAAAGTTGATTATCCACTTCATAATTCACCAGAGGAATAAAAATGGGTCGATGTAAAGGTAGACAGAAAACAAAAAACAGTAGATATAATATGGCGACTGGCAGTTAGTGATGGAGGGATAAAAGGAAGTAATCCTAAGTTATCCCCAGTTCCTTATAACGACTTGGTTAACCTGACCAAAAATGGAGTTGAATTTTATTGGTCTCGAAATGGAAGTCGCGGCGGGGGGATTGGTGAAAATATTGTTACAGCGATTGGTGTTTTTAAAGTAAATGTAAAGGCTGAGATAAATATTACTCCATCCATGCGAACTTTTTCTTTGATATCATCATTAGATCCTGACTTTCAGGCATCCGTTAGTCTATCAGGATTTGAAAAAATATATTATAACTACGGTGATAGTTATAAGGATATTCAAGATGAATTACAGGCGCTTCTTGACGCTAATAACAGATATAAATGGGATAGTGCTCATGAAATGGGGCATAAAGTACTCGATGAATATGGAGAGGGTTCTAGCCCTGATTATTCGTGGACTCATAAAGGAACATCTACTCTTATGCAAAAAACAATACCAGGGAATGTTATGCCCGCTCAGGGAGAGATTGATGTAATGAAATATGGAAAATATCGTCCTGACATGTATACTCGATTGGTTGCAGCAGATGAAGATGTTCAGGGATTGTGATCCTACCCACGTAATATGGACACAGGCCTAAGCGAGGTTCTTGTTTTCAAA
>OGNA01000403.1_pt1 | contig 23666 bp, 20 predicted proteins | sample 1573411 | NCBI WGS metagenome assembly OGNA01 (sample SAMEA2581899, study PRJEB24529) | metagenome | biome: Human gut stool | place: China | collected 2011 | reverse complement strand
TTGGCCACAGTCGGCGGAATGTCTGCCACGTAGAGAGATCTTTGTCGTTATGCATTCAAAAAACCAGCATTTGTTGAAATAGCCGCATATTCTACCCGTTATCCACTGGCACGCCAAACCACTGATGATACCAACGAGGTAAAATTTGCTCCCTGAGGCTGCTAATCCGCCAGCCTTGCGCTGAAAAATTGACCGTTGTTTGACCTTGATGTGGAGTATCAATCCATTGATATCCTTGCAGTTGATAGCGATGCTTAACTTTGTTAGAGGGCAGTCGCCATGCGTTATAGCGCGATGCCGATGCGAGTGCCACTTTTCCATTCACTCGCTGAATTAATGGCAACGATGATGAGGTATTACTGCCATGGTGAGGTACCTGAAGCAATGTTGCCTGCACTTGCTGCCAGTAACGGCTTAGCATCTTTTGTTCAGCTGGGGCTTCAATATCACCGGTTAGAAGAATGCTATTCGTCCCGTCATCAACCTTAACCACACAGGAATGGTTATTTCCTTTATCGTTGCTACCTTGTAAAGGCCAGTGCGCGCTGAAACGCAATCCTTGCCATTGCCACGCTTCGCCACGCACACAGGGCTGATGATGTTCCCAGTTTAACGGACTTCTGATCCATAACATCGGCCATATATGCAATATTGAATCCAGCCCTCCCCGGTGATCCAGATGTTCATGGCTCAGAATAACGCCTTCCGGTTCAAGATTATGCCAGTGGAGCCAGGGGATAATCAGTTGTTGCCCACTATCCCCTTCAGGCCAGGCCAGTCCTGTGTCATAGAGAATCGCTTTGCCGTTTCTGGCTATCACCATTGCCAGCCCTTGCCCGACATCAAGCATGTACAGCTGCCACTCGTCAGGTCGAGGTTTTTGCCACAGCGGCCAGCACATCAGCAAGCCTCCAGCCACACACATTGCTGGCAACGTTCGCCAGGCGTTTAATCGCCATACCACCAGTAAGAACCATGGGGAAAATGATAGCCATTGCCAACATTCAGCAATGTTGATCCACCCTTCCGGCAAACTCTTTAACCCCCAGAAAAGTAAAGCCAAAGACCGGTCGGCAAGAAACCATAACCCTTGCTCCAGGATTAACGGCCCGCTTAAATGCACAACCATCGCGGCGAGGATCAACGGAACCGTGATAAATGTCACCAAGGGAATTGCTAATAGATTTGCAATAAACGAGGTCAGACTAATGCCATGAAATATGACGATTTGCACGGGCATAAGCAGAAGTGTGATTCCCAGTTGCAGATGGATGAGGGAAACAACTGCACGCAATACCGGCGGCAGTTGCCACTCAGGACAGGGAAACCACTGATACCAAAATATCAATGCCGCGACCGCAGCGGCAGAGAGCCATAAACTTTGCGAGAGAATGGCAACAGGATCCATCAGCAAAATTGCCGCCAGACAACATATCCATACATCCCAGCCACTCCACTGTCGCCCACTTAACTTAAGCATTCCCCACGTAGCAAGCGCCACCATGGTACGCAATGCAGGAGGTTGCATTCCCGTCAACCAGGCATAAAAAGCAGCACAGCAGATTCCGCCAATTAATGGTATTTGCCAGTGGATCCAGCGCCCAGGCAGAAAAATTTGTCCACTGCGAATGAGTCCGGCAGCCAGCAACGCCGCAAAAGCGATGTGCAATCCCGATATCGCCATTAAATGCGCCGTTCCAGTATCGCGCATGATATTTTTGATTTCTTTGGGGACGGATAACCGTTCCCCCATACCTAAACCAAGAATAACCGCATTCCACGGATAGGGTTGCAGCGTTGTTTGTAGTGACGCCAGATACTGTGCACGCAGGCTACAATTCGGTTCAATGACACTTGCCTGCAGAAAACGGCCGGTGAGCGGCTGATGCTGGGCAATGGCATAACGCTGGCTATCAAAGCCGCCATCATTAAGTTGGCCATGAACTGCACGAACTTTGAGTTTCATTGACCATTGTTGTCCAGCACAAACCGCTTGCGGAAGATATTCGCCATACATCACGAGACCTGACGCAGGGAATATACGTCGACCTTGTAGATGAGTAATTTGACCGTAATGAGTGGTCATGCCGTCAGTTGCAGTGATCTCAACAATTGCATCCTGCGTCGCGCCAGTTAAGGTTTCTCCTGCCCACAAAATTTGCTTTGCTGATAATATGCCCCAAACGAAAAACAGCAACGTCAGCGCGATATAACGGACGGTTTTAACAGGGATAAATGCCAGTACGCAGGCGAAGAGAGTCAGAAACGCAAGGGTTAATGTCCCAGGCAATTGGGGCAAAATCAGCAACGGAAAAATTCCGCTAATTATGCATACACCGACTGTCGTTATTTTCATGCACCCCTCCCTGTTTATGGAAAGTGTGCAACTTTGTTGAGTGGTTGTCTGGTGGGAATTTTGCGTTCCCCGAGGCATATTCAGAAGAATTTAACGAAAGGGTGAAAACTGTTCAAAACTCTGCGAGGCAGCTTCCAGTTCCAGATTAGAGAAATGAAAAAAGCACCCGACAGGTGCTTTTCTCTCGTTCAAGTTTGAGTAAAAAACTTAACCGTAAATATTGGCGCGATCGCGCAGTTCTTTACCAGGTTTAAAGTGAGGAACGTATTTTCCTTCCAGTTCTACTTTATCGCCAGTCTTCGGATTACGTCCGGTACGTGGTGCGCGGTAGTGCAAAGAGAAACTGCCGAAACCGCGGATTTCAATACGCTCGCCCTGCGCAAGAGTCGAGGCCATATGCTCCAGCATCTCTTTTACTGCATCTTCAACCGTCTTGGCGGGAATGTGCGATTGCTGGGTGGCAAGTCTTTCTATCAATTCTGACTTGGTCATGATTCCTCCGGTTCCTTAAAGGCAAATTAAGCGGCTGCTGTTGCTGCATTGATTAAGGGCGGCCGTAGCCGCCCTTAGTGCTTGATTACAGGACGAAACCTGCAATCTGTCAAGTAAACTCAACAAACTTCGGAATAAAAATCCCGAAGAGTCAGAGAATTACTCGCCTTTAGCTGCTTTGAAAGCTTCAGCCATTGCGTTGTTGGAGAAGTTTGCATCTTCCTGTTTGTTAACAGTTGCGATTGCATCTTTCTCGTCAGCTTCGTCTTTCGCACGAACAGACAGGCTGATTGCGCGGTTTTTACGATCAACGCCGGTGAATTTAGCTTCAACTTCGTCGCCAACGCTCAGAACCAGGGTAGCGTCTTCAACGCGGTCACGGGATGCTTCAGAAGCACGCAGGTAACCTTCAACGCCGTCAGCCAGTTCTACGGTTGCGCCTTTAGCGTCAACTGCAGTTACTTTACCGGTTACGATAGCGCCTTTCTTGTTCAGAGCAACCCAGTTGTTGAACGGATCTTCTGCGAGCTGTTTAACGCCCAGGGAGATACGTTCACGTTCTGCGTCAACCTGCAGAACAACTGCAGCGATTTCGTCGCCTTTTTTGTATTCACGAACTGCTTCTTCGCCTGCAACGTTCCAGGAGATGTCAGACAGGTGAACCAGGCCGTCGATGCCGCCGTCCAGGCCGATGAAGATACCGAAGTCAGTGATAGACTTGATTTTACCTTCAACACGGTCGCCCTTGTTGTGGGTTTCCGCGAACTGCTGCCACGGGTTAGCTTTGCACTGTTTCAGACCCAGGGAGATACGACGACGTTCTTCGTCGATATCCAGAACCATAACTTCCACTACATCGCCAACGTTAACAACTTTGGACGGGTGGATGTTTTTGTTGGTCCAATCCATTTCGGAAACGTGTACCAGGCCTTCAACGCCTTCTTCGATTTCAACGAAGCAGCCGTAGTCGGTCAGGTTGGTCACGCGACCAGTCAGTTTGGTACCTTCCGGATAACGTTTAGCGATAGCTACCCACGGATCTTCGCCCAGCTGTTTCAGGCCCAGGGATACACGGGTACGTTCGCGGTCGAACTTCAGCACTTTAACAGTGATTTCGTCGCCCACGTTGACGATTTCGCTCGGATGCTTAACGCGTTTCCAGGCCATGTCAGTGATGTGCAGCAGGCCGTCAACGCCGCCCAGATCAACGAATGCACCGTAGTCAGTGAGGTTCTTAACGATACCTTTAACTTCCATGCCTTCCTGCAGGTTTTCCAGCAGCTGATCGCGCTCTGCGCTGTTTTCGGATTCGATAACGGCACGACGAGAAACAACAACGTTGTTGCGCTTCTGATCCAGCTTGATTACTTTAAATTCAAGCTCTTTGCCTTCCAGGTGCAGAGTGTCACGCACCGGACGAACGTCTACCAGAGAACCTGGCAGGAACGCACGAATACCGTTCAGCTCAACAGTGAAGCCGCCCTTAACTTTGCCGTTGATAACACCGGTAACAGTTTCAGCATCTTCGTAAGCTTTTTCCAGCGTGATCCAGGCTTCGTGACGTTTAGCTTTCTCACGGGACAGCAGAGTTTCACCGAAGCCGTCTTCTACTGCGTCCAGAGCAACGTCAACTTCGTCACCTACCTGGATTTCCAGCTCGCCCTGGGCGTTTTTGAACTGCTCAGCCGGGATGGCGGACTCAGATTTCAGACCAGCGTCAACCAGTACTACGTCTTTGTCGATAGCAACAACAACGCCACGAACGATAGAACCCGGGCGGGTTTCGATTTCTTTTAAGGACTCTTCAAAGAGTTGAGCAAAAGATTCAGTCATGTTTAATCTTCAGGTTTATATTTAACGTCCACCTGGCTCCATGCCGGATGGGGTTGTTTAACATACCCGCTGTCATTCCATTGCAACGGGGGTACTGCAAATTCGGTCGCTTATGCGAGAGCCAATTTCTGGCGCGCGTATTGTAGCGCTTTTTCAATCACTTGCTCAATGCTTAAGGTGGTGGAATCCAACACTAAAGCATCGGCTGCCGGAACCAGTGGCGCTACCGCTCGGTTACGATCGCGGTCGTCGCGTTCTTTGATCTCGGCCAAAAGGCGCTCAAAGTTAACACTAAAGCCCTTCTCCTGCAACTGTAGCATGCGGCGATGCGCACGTTCTTCCGAGGAGGCGTCAAGGAAAATTTTCACTGGTGCATCAGGGAATACCACCGTTCCCATGTCGCGGCCATCGGCAATCAGACCTGGTAATTCGCGAAACGCGCGTTGGCGACGCAATAATGCTTCACGAACGCGTGGGAATGCCGCGACTTGTGAAGCTGCATTCGCCACTTCCTGAGTACGAATTTCGCCGCTGACATCTTCCCCTTCGAGGATCACTTCCAGATTGCCATTGGTCGACACAAAACGTACATCCAGATGGGATGCCAGCGGTACCAGCGCATCTTCCGACGCAACATCAACATGGTGATGTAATGCCGCCAATGCCAGTACGCGATAAATTGCACCCGAGTCCAGCAGATGCCATTGCAACGCTTCCGCCATAGCCTTACACAAGGTGCCTTTCCCTGCACCGCTTGGGCCATCAATGGTAATAACCGGGGCAATTGCCGTCATCTTTATCTCCTTAAAACAGGCGTACCGTTAACATAACCGCGCGCATTATACGCGCCGACGCCACAAATCGTTAACGTTGTGTGCAAAAACCAGTTTTGTCTGTATTCAGATGGGGATTTATTGCGCAATTATAGCGGGCTGGCAGAAGACCAGCCCGAAAGATGACAATGATTTACTTACCAGAGGCGATACGATCACGGATGTGTTGCGCACGCTCTGTTGATGGTGGGTGAGAGTCAAACATGGACTGGGTGCGACCGCCATCCAGGCTAGCCAGTTTTTCAAAGCTGCCAACCAGCCCCTGGGTGCTGATGCCACGTTTCTTCAACAGATCAAAGGAGAAATCATCTGCTTCGGACTCTTTATCACGGGAGTATTTAGCATTGATAGCGCCTTCTGCGATATCACCTAATTGTGAGCGGGAAAGCTGGGAAGCCACACCGCTGGTAGCTGAAATGGCATCGCGTGCGGCAACGATCGCATAAGAAGCTTTCATTTCAGCCAGCGAGTGACCCAACGCGACGTGGCCCAGTTCATGGCCCAGAACGCCTTCAATTTCGTTGTCATTCATCATGTCCATCAGGCCACTGTAGACACGAACACAGCCGTTCGCCATCGCCCATGCGTTGACGTCGCTGGTCATATAAACCTTATAGTTGACCGGCGTGCCATTAATATTGTTACCCAATGCTTTGGCGATTTTTGCCAGACGTTTACCGTACTTGCTGGATTTACTTGCGACTTGATTGCCGCTGTCCATTTCGGCACAGCCCTGATTGGCAATCGCTTTTGCATCGGCATCGCTTAATGTTGCTGCTTTATAGGCATTTAAACCGGAGCTGATAGCCATATTGGTATCAATACCGTGGGTATTTTGACACCCTGTCAGTAATGCTGCAGAGGTCGCAATCGCCAGCAGTAATTTAGTATTCTTCATGTGAATCATCCGTTGATTAATCATATATAAATATTATATATCAACAACTTACATTGACAAGCGACGCTACCATTAATCAAAATGACTCACAAGGTCCGAAAAAAAACGCCGACAATGTGCCGACGTTTTGATAAAGAAAGATTTGGCTATTTATTGCCCGTTGTTCATTCAGGCTGCCTGGCTAATCCGCGCCAGCTGCTCGAAATAATCCGGAAATGTTTTGGCCGTGCATTTGGGATCAAGAATCGTCACTGGTGTATCTGACAACGCCACCAGCGAGAAACACATCGCCATCCGGTGATCATTGTATGTCGCGATCTCGGCAAAGTTCAGTTTTTCCGGAGGAGTGATACGAATGTAATCGTGCCCCTCTTCCACTTCCGCGCCGACTTTACGCAGTTCTGTTGCCATCGCAAACAGGCGATCGGTCTCTTTAACACGCCAGTTATAGATATTGCGCAGCGTGGTGGTGCCTTTTGCAAATAACGCCGCCGTGGCAATGGTCATCGCCGCATCAGGAATATGGTTCATATCCATATCAATAGCGTTCAGTTCACCACGCGTGCAGGAAATATAATCATCGCCCCAGCAAATGGTCGCGCCCATTTTTTCCAGCACATCAGCAAAGCGAATATCACCCTGCATACTGTTACGTCCAATACCGGTCACTTTTACAGTGCCGCCTTTGATTGCTGCTGCTGCCAGAAAGTAAGAAGCCGAAGATGCATCGCCTTCGACCAAATAAGTACCCGGAGACTGATAAGACTGCCCGCCTTTTACGACAAATTGTTGATAGTGCTGATTTTCAATTTCAACACCAAACGTCTTCATCAGATTGAGTGTGATGTCGATATAAGGTTTAGAAACCAGATCGCCTTTAATACGAATCACCGTATCTTCCGGCGCAAGAGGCGCAGTCATTAACAGTGCGGTGAGGAATTGGCTGGAAACGGAGCCATCAACGTCAACGTTGCCGCCAGTAAAGCCGCCCTGTAAACGCAACGGCGGATAATTTTCTTGTTCCAGGTAAGTGATCTTCGCCCCGCCCAGGCGCAGCGCATCCACCAGATGACCAATCGGGCGTTCTTTCATACGCGGCTCACCGGTCAGCACAATATCATTGCTACCCAGACAAAGAGCTGCCGCCAGCGGACGCATTGCCGTTCCGGCGTTACCGAGGAACAACTCCAGGGCACCTTCTGCGTGTAATGGACCGCCGTTACCGATAATTTCGCAACGCGTACGATCGGCTGAAAGCGTATAGCTTACCCCTAACGCTGTTAATGCATTCAGCATATGGCGCACGTCATCGCTATCCAGCAGATTGGTTAATACTGTTTTGCCGTGTGCTAATGCCGCCAGCAATAAAGCGCGGTTAGAAACGCTCTTGGAACCGGGCAGATTAATAGTGCCATCGACACGAGCGATGGGTTGTAACGTCAGGGATTCCATGAACTCAACTCTCTACAACAGAAATAAAAACCCCACAGGCTGGCTGTGGGGATTAAGCAAAATTTCGGCATTAACCGTGACGGCGTTCGAACTCAACCATGAAGTCTGTCAGCGCTTTAACGCCTTCCAGCGGCATGGCGTTATAAATAGAAGCGCGCATTCCGCCGACCACACGGTGACCTTTCAGTGCATGAAGGCCAGCAGCAAAAGACTCTTCAAGGAACAATTTGTCAAGCGCACTGTCCGCCAACTGGAACGGCACGTTCATCCGCGAACGGTTAGCTTTCGCCACGTCATTGCGGTAGAAATCGCTGTTATCAATCACCCCATATAGCAGTTCTGCTTTTTGCTGATTGATTTTATCCATTTCAGCTACACCGCCGTTCGCTTTCAGCCATTTAAAGACCAGACCAGATAGATACCAGGCAAATGTCGGCGGCGTGTTAAACATGGAGCCGTTATCGTTGAGGATGGAATAATCCAGAATCGACGGACACGCGATATTCGCTTTGCCCAGCAAATCTTCACGAACGATGACGATTGTCAGGCCAGCCGGGCCGATATTTTTCTGCGCGCCAGCGTAAATTACACCATAACGGCTGACGTCAATCGGACGGGAAAGAATGGTTGAAGAGAAGTCAGCGGCGACCACCACATCTGCGCCGAAGTCTGGCGTTTCGTCGATGGCGATACCATCGATGGTTTCATTCGGGCAATAATGCATATAAGCAGCATTATCAGAGAGTTGCCATTCACGCATTGGCTTAACCGCGCGCAGACCATCAACAGTCACTTTGGCGTCAAAGACATTAGGCGTGCAGTATTTTTTCGCTTCTTTAATGGCACTTGCCGCCCAGTAACCGGCATCAACATAATCTGCGGTGGTTTTATCACCGAGAATATTCAGCGGTACCGCAGCAAACTGACCGCGACCACCGCCATGGCAGAATAATACCTTGTAGTTGGAGGGGACATTAAGAAGATCGCGAAAATCCTTCTCGGCTTCCTCTGCAACCTGAATGAACTCTTTGCCACGGTGACTCACTTCCATCACCGACGTACCAAGACCGTTCCAGTCGCGCAGTTCCTGTTGAGCCTGTTTAAGCACCTCTGCCGGTAGCATTGCCGGACCAGAACTAAAATTGAAGATTTGAGCCATTTCCCCTCACCACGTTGCGTTGCTATTAACCCGCGGTCAATCGATTGCGACCACAGGTAATACATTATTCCTGTGGCTATCGGTTTTATCATTCAGTGACACACATCGCAATGAGTAAAACCGTTGAGGGCAAAAATGTGGCTTGCATCACACAAAAGAATCTCTCGGATTATTAGCAAAAAGCCGATGTTTTTACTGTCAGGTCACCCGTTTTGCCCGACTTGCCTTCGTCCATTCTGGATTTGCACAGCGCGGACATAATTGTTTTTCCCCCGCTTTCATATGAATGATTTCACTACAACGAATACAGGCATAGTCCGCCGACTCCGGCACCACTTTGTAACGCTGCGTACAATCACTGGGTAAAATAAGTAAACCCGGTTTCACCTTGTCATCTTCAAAGAAATAGACACTGATTTGCCCGTTGGTTTCGAGAATCGCCAGACGTACCTGCCCCAGCTGCTCCACGCCACGCAATCGTAGCTCCATAAAGAACTCAAATTCCGTCATGTTGGAGTTATTGAGTTTCGACCAGGCCAGCTCGCCATCTTCAATAATGACAACTGGCTTGCCTTCCAGAAGATCTTCCAGTTTTTCACTGTGCGCCATCAACCACATTACCAGGCGGTATAACAACGCCAGAGTAATAAAGACGATAAGTACCGGGACCATCGGCACATCATCATAAAACGCCACATCTCCCGCCGCTGATCCCAGCGTCAGAATGATTAAAACTTCAAACAGCGACATCTGCCGCACACCGCGTCTTCCGGTCATTTTGAGGAACAAAAAGACCAGTACAAAGGTATAAAGACTACGTAGTGCAACTTCGCCAAGGAAATCAAAAGGCACTTTATCAAATGCCATACGGTGGAGATCGAACGCCTTCATTTTTATGCTCTTAACGTGGTTTATCCGCTAAAAGCATAGTCAACAGTTCATCGGCATGGCGGCGGTGATAGCGCCTTTGAGATAAAACCCGTATTATTGCGCGCTTTCCGTACGACTAAAGTGATTTTCATGACGCAAACATTTATCCCCGGCAAAGATGCCGCTCTGGAAGATTCCATCGCTCGCTTCCAGCAAAAACTTTCAGACCTCGGCTTTCAGATTGAAGAGGCCTCCTGGCTGAATCCCGTGCCTAACGTCTGGTCTGTACATATTCGCGACAAAGAGTGCGCACTGTGTTTTACCAACGGTAAAGGCGCAACCAAGAAAGCGGCGCTGGCTTCTGCACTCGGTGAATATTTCGAGCGTCTCTCAACCAACTACTTTTTTGCGGACTTCTGGCTGGGCGAAACCATCGCCAACGGTCCGTTCGTGCATTATCCCAACGAAAAATGGTTCCCACTGACCGAAAATGACGATGTGCCAGAAGGGCTGCTCGATGACCGTCTGCGCGCGTTTTATGATCCGGAGAATGAACTGACCGGCAGCATGCTGATTGACCTACAATCCGGTAACGAAGATCGTGGTATTTGCGGCCTGCCGTTTACGCGTCAGTCCGACAATCAGACCGTTTATATTCCGATGAATATCATTGGTAACCTGTACGTCTCCAACGGTATGTCCGCAGGTAATACCCGCAACGAAGCACGCGTTCAGGGATTGTCTGAAGTTTTCGAACGCTACGTGAAAAACCGCATTATTGCTGAAAGCATCAGCCTGCCAGAGATCCCGGCAGACGTGCTGGCGCGTTACCCAGCAGTAGTTGAAGCCATCGAAACGCTGGAAGCGGAGGGTTTCCCAATCTTCGCTTATGACGGTTCGCTTGGCGGCCAGTATCCGGTGATTTGCGTGGTACTGTTCAATCCTGCTAACGGTACCTGCTTTGCCTCTTTCGGTGCGCATCCTGATTTTGGCGTAGCACTGGAACGTACCGTGACCGAGCTGCTGCAAGGTCGTGGCCTGAAAGATTTGGATGTGTTTACTCCGCCAACCTTCGATGATGAAGAAGTCGCTGAACATACCAACCTCGAAACGCACTTTATCGATTCCAGCGGTTTAATCTCCTGGGACCTGTTCAAGCAGGATGCCGATTATCCGTTTGTGGACTGGAATTTCTCCGGCACCACGGAAGAAGAGTTCGCCACACTGATGGCTATCTTCAACAAAGAAGATAAAGAAGTTTATATTGCCGATTACGAGCATCTGGGCGTTTATGCTTGCCGTATTATCGTGCCTGGCATGTCCGATATTTATCCGGCTGAAGATCTGTGGCTCGCGAATAACAGTATGGGCAGCCATTTACGTGAAACGATTCTTTCGCTACCAGGCAGCGAGTGGGAAAAAGAAGATTACCTGAACCTCATCGAGCAACTGGATGAAGAAGGTTTTGATGACTTTACCCGCGTGCGTGAGCTGTTGGGTCTGGCGACCGGGTCGGATAACGGTTGGTACACCCTGCGTATCGGTGAATTAAAAGCCATGCTGGCGCTGGCTGGTGGCGATCTGGAACAGGCTCTGGTCTGGACCGAATGGACGATGGAGTTTAACTCATCAGTATTTAGTCCGGAACGCGCCAACTATTATCGCTGCCTGCAAACGTTGTTATTACTGGCACAGGAAGAAGATCGCCAGCCGCTGCAATATCTGAATGCGTTTGTTCGCATGTACGGCGCAGATGCCGTAGAAGCCGCCAGTGCGGCAATGAGCGGCGAAGCGGCGTTTTACGGCCTGCAACCGGTAGATAGCGATCTGCACGCGTTTGCTGCACATCAGTCGTTGTTGAAGGCCTACGAAAAGCTGCAGCGCGCCAAAGCAGCATTCTGGGCAAAATAAAATCAAATAGCCTACGCAATGTAGGCTTAATGATTAGTCTGAGTTATATTACGGGGCGTTTTTTTAATGCCCCGCTTTACATATATTTGCATTAATAAAATAATTGTAATTATAAGGTTAAATATCGGTAATTTGTATTTAATAAATACGATCGATATTGTTACTTTATTCGCCTGATGCTCCCTTTTAATTAACTGTTTTAGCGGAGGATGCGGAAAAAATTCAACTCATTTGTTAATTTTTAAAATTTATTTTTATTTGGATAATCAAATATTTACTCCGTATTTGCATAAAAACCATGCGAGTTACGGGCCTATAAGCCAGGCGAGATATGATCTATATCAATTTCTCATCTATAATGCTTTGTTAGTATCTCGTCGCCGACTTAATAAAGAGAGAGTTAGTGTGAAAGCTGACAACCCTTTTGATCTTTTACTTCCTGCTGCAATGGCCAAAGTGGCCGAAGAGGCGGGTGTCTATAAAGCAACGAAACATCCGCTTAAGACTTTCTATCTGGCGATTACCGCCGGTGTTTTCATCTCAATCGCATTCGTCTTCTATATCACAGCAACCACTGGCACAGGCACAATGCCCTTCGGCATGGCAAAACTGGTTGGCGGCATTTGCTTCTCTCTGGGGCTGATTCTTTGTGTTGTCTGCGGAGCCGATCTCTTTACTTCCACCGTGTTGATTGTTGTTGCTAAGGCGAGTGGTCGCATCACCTGGGGTCAGTTGGCGAAAAACTGGCTAAATGTCTATTTTGGCAACCTGGTCGGCGCACTGCTGTTTGTACTTTTAATGTGGCTTTCCGGCGAGTATATGACCGCAAATGGTCAATGGGGACTAAACGTCCTACAAACCGCCGACCACAAAGTGCACCATACTTTTATTGAGGCCGTCTGTCTTGGTATCCTGGCAAACCTGATGGTATGTCTGGCAGTATGGATGAGTTATTCTGGCCGCAGCCTGATGGACAAAGCGTTCATTATGGTGCTGCCGGTCGCGATGTTTGTTGCCAGCGGTTTTGAGCACAGTATCGCAAACATGTTTATGATCCCGATGGGTATTGTAATCCGCGACTTCGCATCCCCGGAATTTTGGACCGCAGTCGGTTCTGCACCGGAAAATTTTTCTCACCTGACCGTGATGAATTTCATCACTGATAACCTGATTCCGGTTACGATCGGCAACATTATCGGTGGTGGTTTGTTGGTTGGGTTGACATACTGGGTCATTTACCTGCGTGAAAACGACCACCATTAATGGTTGTCGAAGTACGCAGTAAATAAAAAATCCACTTAAGAAGGTAGGTGTTACATGTCCGAGCTTAATGAAAAGTTAGCCACAGCCTGGGAAGGTTTTACCAAAGGTGACTGGCAGAATGAAGTAAACGTCCGTGACTTCATTCAGAAAAACTACACTCCGTACGAGGGTGACGAGTCCTTCCTGGCTGGCGCTACTGAAGCGACCACCACCCTGTGGGACAAAGTAATGGAAGGCGTTAAACTGGAAAACCGCACTCACGCGCCAGTTGACTTTGACACCGCTGTTGCTTCCACCATCACCTCTCACGACGCTGGCTACATCAACAAGCAGCTTGAGAAAATCGTTGGTCTGCAGACTGAAGCTCCGCTGAAACGTGCTCTTATCCCGTTCGGTGGTATCAAAATGATCGAAGGTTCCTGCAAAGCGTACAACCGCGAACTGGATCCGATGATCAAAAAAATCTTCACTGAATACCGTAAAACTCACAACCAGGGCGTGTTCGACGTTTACACTCCGGACATCCTGCGTTGCCGTAAATCTGGTGTTCTGACCGGTCTGCCAGATGCATATGGCCGTGGCCGTATCATCGGTGACTACCGTCGCGTTGCGCTGTACGGTATCGACTACCTGATGAAAGACAAACTGGCACAGTTCACTTCTCTGCAGGCTGATCTGGAAAACGGCGTAAACCTGGAACAGACTATCCGTCTGCGCGAAGAAATCGCTGAACAGCACCGCGCTCTGGGTCAGATGAAAGAAATGGCTGCGAAATACGGCTACGACATCTCTGGTCCGGCTACCAACGCTCAGGAAGCTATCCAGTGGACTTACTTCGGCTACCTGGCTGCTGTTAAGTCTCAGAACGGTGCTGCAATGTCCTTCGGTCGTACCTCCACCTTCCTGGATGTGTACATCGAACGTGACCTGAAAGCTGGCAAGATCACCGAACAAGAAGCGCAGGAAATGGTTGACCACCTGGTCATGAAACTGCGTATGGTTCGCTTCCTGCGTACTCCGGAATACGATGAACTGTTCTCTGGCGACCCGATCTGGGCAACCGAATCTATCGGTGGTATGGGCCTCGACGGTCGTACCCTGGTTACCAAAAACAGCTTCCGTTTCCTGAACACCCTGTACACCATGGGTCCGTCTCCGGAACCGAACATGACCATTCTGTGGTCTGAAAAACTGCCGCTGAACTTCAAGAAATTCGCCGCTAAAGTGTCCATCGACACCTCTTCTCTGCAGTATGAGAACGATGACCTGATGCGTCCGGACTTCAACAACGATGACTACGCTATTGCTTGCTGCGTAAGCCCGATGATCGTTGGTAAACAAATGCAGTTCTTCGGTGCGCGTGCAAACCTGGCGAAAACCATGCTGTACGCAATCAACGGCGGCGTTGACGAAAAACTGAAAATGCAGGTTGGTCCGAAGTCTGAACCGATCAAAGGCGATGTCCTGAACTATGATGAAGTGATGGAGCGCATGGATCACTTCATGGACTGGCTGGCTAAACAGTACATCACTGCACTGAACATCATCCACTACATGCACGACAAGTACAGCTACGAAGCCTCTCTGATGGCGCTGCACGACCGTGACGTTATCCGCACCATGGCGTGTGGTATCGCTGGTCTGTCCGTTGCTGCTGACTCCCTGTCTGCAATCAAATATGCGAAAGTTAAACCGATTCGTGACGAAGACGGTCTGGCTATCGACTTCGAAATCGAAGGCGAATACCCGCAGTTTGGTAACAATGATCCGCGTGTAGATGACCTGGCTGTTGACCTGGTAGAACGTTTCATGAAGAAAATTCAGAAACTGCACACCTACCGTGACGCTATCCCGACTCAGTCTGTTCTGACCATCACTTCTAACGTTGTGTATGGTAAGAAAACGGGTAACACCCCAGACGGTCGTCGTGCTGGCGCGCCGTTCGGACCGGGTGCTAACCCGATGCACGGTCGTGACCAGAAAGGTGCAGTAGCCTCTCTGACTTCCGTTGCTAAACTGCCGTTTGCTTACGCTAAAGATGGTATCTCCTACACCTTCTCTATCGTTCCGAACGCACTGGGTAAAGACGACGAAGTTCGTAAGACCAACCTGGCTGGTCTGATGGATGGTTACTTCCACCACGAAGCATCCATCGAAGGTGGTCAGCACCTGAACGTTAACGTGATGAACCGTGAAATGCTGCTCGACGCGATGGAAAACCCGGAAAAATATCCGCAGCTGACCATCCGTGTATCTGGCTACGCAGTACGTTTCAACTCGCTGACTAAAGAACAGCAGCAGGACGTTATTACTCGTACCTTCACTCAATCTATGTAATTAGATTTGACTGAAATCGTACAGTAAAAAGCGTACAATAAAGGCTCCACGAAAGTGGGGCCTTTTTTAGCGCGAGAGCCTTTTTTGTCAGCTATCTATACTTTAAGGTGACTGCCAAAACAGACTCGACGTAGCCTTCGAGCTGCGCACCAACACGGCCTCAGATGGGCCACATCTGGAGAAACACCGCAATGTCAGTTATTGGTGACATTTTTTGATATCTAATCACATGAAATAAAAGGATTTATTTCTGGTCACGTCCACACATTGACCACATCGACAAAAAAGCCCCTCGACTGAGGGGCTTCCTGTTTGTAATTACATCCACATAATTTGCTGCCCTGACGGCAACGGGTGCGGCCTTACGGCGTGGACTTCTCCCGGCTTCACGATGTATCGCTGTACCGACTCATAAGTTATGAACGTGGCGCTGCAATTCACGTTCTGACACTGGTGATAACGCTCTTTTGTCGTGTCAGTGATATAGCGGCTTGTACGCGCATGTGCGGCATGCTGGCATAAAGGACAATGAAACATCGCGAGCACCTCTTCCGGTTTTGTTGATGGTGCCATTTTAGTTAATTTATCCTTATAAAACAAACAGATAAATAAAACACATCACTCATCATCTTCGGTTTCGTACTCCACATCAGAAAGCCTGACCTCAAGCTCCAGGGACGTCGTGAAGCCGCTATTATTCAGAAAATGTGTCACCTTAGTGATTGTCCAGTCCTGCTCGTCTATGACGCGCTTAAAGCCTGACACTTTAACCGGTGTCTCCGTGTAAATATCTGCCCGACCGGTAGCCAGGCTGATGGAGAACTCCGCCACACCCCGTTGCAGTTTATCCCACTTCGCCTGAGCGGCGCGCATGGCCTGCGCTTTCGTGGCATATACCGTAGTCAGGGCAAAAACGTTGTCAGCCTCACCGGCCATGTATTCACCTTCGCGCGCTTCCGGTACTTTTGGCGCTTTCTTCTGCGTGACCGGTTTCGCTTTCGGGTGCTCCAGTGCGCGCAGGTGTTTTTCTTTCTTTTTGCGTTTCAGTTTTACCTTCTGCTTTTGCGGCTTCGGGTCTTTGGTGTGAAGCCACTTTGCCGTTACGCCGGTATAGGCTCCACGGTCAGCAATCGCAAAATGGTGGCGGTCGCCGTCGCTGCGGGTTATGGTGACCTGCGGGATTTTTTTACCGCTGGCCGTCACCCCCTGCCCCGCTTTGAGAAACAACAGTTTTCCCATTTTTACCGAAACCTCACCGCCGTTGCGTTCTGCAAGACGGGTCAGGAATTTCGCATCAGACTCCTGCGACTGGTCGATGTGCGGGATTTTAATTCCGGCCAGTGACGGAGCGACACTGGCTTCCAGCCTGTTACGGGAGGCTATCGCCTCAACAATCGCACCGAGCGTGGTGTCATGCCAGGAGCCTTCCCGGCGGGAATTGAGCGTCCCGCGAAAATCTGCACTCCGGGCGCGGATGGTGACCACATCCGGAGCGCCCCGGTGTTCAACCTCATCAACGGTAAATTTCCCTTTGCATACCAGGGCAAAACCTTTCCAGCCGATATACACCGTCAGGACAGCGCCACGAACCGGCAGCCCGACCTGCCCGTCGGCATCGTTCAGTTCAATATCAAGCTGGTCAGCCTCAAAGCCCCGGTTATCCGTCAGGGTCATACTCATCAGACGGTCGCTGATATTGCCGGTAATATCCCTGCTGTCGAGCATCAGCATGTAATCCGGCGTCAGCGTACTGCCTGCATCAAATGTCAGCGCATCCAGCATTATCCCGCCCCCGTCATACCCGTGAATTTAGTCGCCATACTGCCAGCCTTACCGATGAGCGATTCCGCCTGTTTACCGATATCGCCATAAAGCGCGGCCAGTGATTCATCAACGCGGGTGAGTGACAGCGTAAAATCAATTTTCCGGGGTGTGCCGTCTGCAAAGAAAATACTCCCTGTTTCACTCACCTTGCTGATGACATACATGCCGTAAATCATGCCGGTGCCATCCAGCAACGGCCACGCCCGGCCTTCCTCTGCCATCAGCCTGAGCGTGGTCATCGTCAGCTTTCCGCCGGTCAGTTCGGGATAAAGCACACCGGCAAGCGTCATGTTTTCCTCACCCACACCGAGAAACTGATAGGCATCCCGTTTGCCGATACGGGAATTTGACGGCCAGCGATAATCTGATTCACGCTGCATGGTCTGGTGTGGCAGCGTCTGGCGCATAAAAACAAACATACCTAACGCGAGCATCATTTTTCGTCACCTCCTTAACCGTCATGCATCATGCTGGCACGGGCGCGCGCACGTTTATCCCGCTCGTATTTTTCGAGCGCATCCTGTAACTGGCGGTCAAGCTGTGTCCCCGGCGCAGTACCACCCGTCAGGCTGATGTGATATTCGTTTTTACTCTGGTCTACATAAGAGCGGCCAGCCGGTGCCGTGACCGGCTGATAAGCCTGATAGCCTGCATAAGAGCTGGTCGCCGGAATATAACCACCGCTGCCATACGTGGCGGCTTGAGTTCTGGCGGCGGTCTGATCAAGTGTGTCTGACTCTTTGTTGATAACACCGAGTTTTTCCAGTACCCAGTCAATACCACTGCGCAGTTTGTTGAACGCATTAAGCGGCAGCATCAGCGCGTCAGCCAGTGCCTGCCCGAACATGACGCCCGTGTCACGGCAACGGTTCAGGGTGTCCTGGGTGGCTTTGACCGGGGCAATCAGGTTTTTAAACCACTGCCACGCGGCCTGTAACTTTTCGCCCAGCCAGTCAAACACCGGCTTCAGTGGCGTGAACAGTTCCCCCACCGGCGCAAATGCCGCTTTCAGCCCTTCAACCACACCGCCAAAGAATGCGCTGACAGGCTCCCAGTATTTACGGATAAGCAACGCCCCGGCGACAATGGCGGCCACCACGGCCACAACCGGCCAGCTAATCGCCCCGATGGCCGTCATAACAGCACTGCTAACCGTCGTGAAGATTGCCCCCATTGCGCCTGCTGCCGCGATAATGGCATTGATGCCGGTGATAACCGGCCAGGCTACAAGACCAATGGCACCGATGATGCCAATAAGCGCCAGCGCGCCACCGACAATGAGGCCGATGGTTGACGCCAGTGATTTGTTTTTCTGGATCCAGCCGTCGAGTTTTAACACATACTTTGTGGCCGTCTGAGTGAGCTTACGCAGTGCGCCTTCCTGCTGGTCAAACAGGTCAGTCCCCACTGCCTCATAAGCGGACTGAAACTCTTTAAAGTCACCGCCTAGGTTGTCCTGCATGATATTTACCAGCTCGGCGGTCTTCCCGTCTGAGGCTTTAAACGCAGCGGTCAGTTTGTCCAGCTTTCCGGTTGAGGCGGCAGTCATCAGCACGGCGGCGGCTGAGCTGGCCTCCTCCCCGAAAATAGTTTTCATGTATTCAGCCTGCTGGGCAGTACCGAGCCGGTTTTTCTCAAAACTGGCCTGCATTTCTTTCAGAATGGTAAATACTGGTCGGGTGTTTCCCTTGCTGTCTGAGGTTTTCACTCCAAGCTCTTTGAGTGCATCCCATGCTTTTCCCGTCGGTGCCTGCAGGCGGCTTAATACGGCACGGCTTCCCGTCCCCGCCATTGAGCCTGTGATTTTTGCATCATGCAGCGCCCCGACCATTGCGGCGGTTTCTTCAATGCTGACACCGGCATTTTTTGCCACAGGTGCGGCATAGGTCAGCGCATCGCTCATGCCGTCAAAATCGGCGGCGGTTTTGTTCATCGTCATGGAGAGAACATCCCCGATATGAGCGACCTTATCGTTTGAAAGCTGAAAGGCGGATTTCATCCCCATCAGCAGGGCGGCGTTTTCTTCCATCGTGCGGCGGTTCGCCAGCGCCATATTCAGCGTGACCGGCGTTGCCGCCTGAATGGCATCAACATCCCCACCCGCTTTCGCGATGATTATCTGTGCACCGGCCGCATCATCCGCCGAGGCGGCGGTATTGTCGCCGAGCTGGCGCGCCTGTTTGCGTAGTGCGGTCATTTCGGCGGAGTCTTTTGCCACTCCGAGCACGGCCTGCAATTCTGAGTTTTTCTGCGCAAACTCATAACCGGGCATCAGCAGCTTAACTCCGGCCATCGTTCCCGCCGCCGCAATCCCCACACCGGCAGCGCCCACTGAGGCCATATTTCCGGCCAGTTCCTTTCCGGCCTGATAACGCTGTTTGACTGCGTTAAGTTTTGCCTGTTGCGCACTGACACGCGCCAGCGCGTCGCGCTGACGGTTAAGCTGTGCGGTGGTTTCACTGATACGGTTTTTCAGTCCCTGCTCATCATGTGCAAGATTGCGGGTATTAATTCCCACAGCGGCCAGTTCCCGCTGCTGGCGTTTAACGGAATCCGTCAGGCGGTTATATTTCGCCTGTAAGTCCTCCGCCGCTCGCTTTGCGGATTCCAGCACTTTCGCCTGAGCACGGGTCGGACGTTCGGTGTTTTTAAACTGTGTGGCAAGGGCTTCGGCTTCCTGCCGTGCCTTTTCAAGTGCATGACCAGTCACGGCGAGCTGCGCACTGGTCTTGCGAAATCCCTCAATACGGGATGCGTGACCGTTCAGCTCGCGCAGTGATTTTTGTGTTTCCCGGATATCCCCCGACAGCGACTTACTCGCTGTGCGGATGGATTTAAACGGGCGGGATGCCTGGTCAACAGCCCTGAGCAATACCTGTAATTTTACATTGTTACTCATTCGTGTTTCCGCTTCGCCGGAGCGCCTTTTCGCGCCATGTGATGAGTTCGGTCAGGCTCATGGGATACAGTTCTGATGGCGGCCAGTGAAATATCACTGCCACATCCGCCATCAGGTCATCGACCGAGAGATTTTTCGGAAACGTCACTGCACCGAGTTCGGCGACAAAAAACCGACCACCTTACCGGCCAGCGCCACAAGGTCAGGCAGTTCCAGCGCGGCGACTTCCTGCTCGGTCAGCATCGGTGCCGTCATGCGCGGCAGCACCTTAATCAGTGCATCGACTTCGGAGTTTGCAACCGCAGCCAGACTGACACCGCGTAGCGTCCCGGCATTGGGTTTCATCAGCGTGACCTGTTCGATAACCTGCTCACCACGTTTGACCGGATTGTCCAGGGTAATGACATTTTCTTTGTTCATGGTTTTCTCACTTCTGAATCAGGGTTAACCGGCCAGCCAGGCTGACCGGATGAAAATCACAGGCCGATATTGCGGCGGTGTTGCTCCAGCCGGTCGACGCCGTTCACCTTCTCAATCATGTTGATGGTGTCAATTTCGACTAGCTCCTTACCGTCCATCGTCAGCCGGAAATAGGTGCAGACCACGGAGATTTTCGACTCAGTGTCTTCTCCCTGTTTACCCTCGCCGGTGTCGATTTCTTTCTGACGTCCACGCATGACCACTTCGACGGCCACCGTTTCGCCGGTATCGTCGCGCTGGTAAGAGCCTGCAAAACGAATCGGCACGGCATCCACACCGGTTGCGGCGTAAAGCTCCCAGATAACCGAATCCGGGAAGCCACCGAGCGACCACTCCATTGACAGCGCATCGTCATCAAGGCCGAGGTCTACCGGTGCGCTGCCGTTCATTCCCGCACCGCGATAGTTTTCGAGCTTACGGGTCAGTTTTGGTAGCGTGACGGACTTCGCGACGCCCTGATAGCTGTAGCCGTTCAGAAAGACGTTCATTAACTTGAGTTTGCGCGGCATTGCCATCGGTCAGGCTCCTTAATTGCTGTTAACCGAGGTGACCAGATTTGCCAGGTATTTATCGGTAATACGCTGGCGCAGGGTCAGGTTTTCAAGAGGAGGCACCGGGGTATAGTCGTAGTCGATATACAGTTTTCCGGCCTTGAGGGTTTCCGCATCGTTGGATTCTTCGCTGAACCAGCATGAGCCATCCACGATATAGCCGTTTGTTTTCAGCTCACGGAATTTGGCATTGATGCCGTCAACGATGTCGCGAATCAGCGTTGCGGTGATGGGCTTGTCCACCGCCCACATGTGCGCCTCAGCCATCGTGTCGGCCAGCACCTGCGCGGTGCGGGTGTAGTTTTCAAAGAGGAACAGCGGGTCATCAGAGCAGGTACGGTTACCCCAGAATCGGAAACCGTCGCGGCGAATCAGCGTAGTGACGCCTGACTCGTTAAGCAGGTCAGCATCGGTGCCGGACTCCTGCAAATCCCAGAATACAGAGGCGCTGATGCCGGTAACACCGTTTACCCCGACGTTGGACAGCGTTTTATGCCAGCCCTGCTCCTGGTCGATTTTAGCGCGCAGACCCAGCGCACGGGCGGTGGCATACGCGGTGGCGGTGGTACTGGTGACCGTATCCCATGCGAGGAAATCCGGCCAGATGACCATCAGCTCACGCTGGCTGAAATTCTGGCGGTAGGCTTTCACCTCGGAAATGGTTTTACAGCCCCATGCGCTGATATACCCGAAAGCGCGCAGCTTCTGACAGACGGATGCCAGTGCAACAGCCACCTCTTTGGTATCCAGTCCCGGCACACCGAGAATACGCGGTTTAACACCGGTTACCGACTCCGCCGCCAGCAGGGCTTTCAGTCCGGTGTACCGACCGTTTTCGTCAGTGGTGCCGATGATATTGGAAACGGTCTGCGCGAGTTTCGTTTCTTCGTCGTCGCCGGTTCCGTCTTCCACGCGCACGACAACGGTGACCGGTTTTGACTGGTCAGCGATGGCCTGCAACGATGCCGCCAGCGTGCCTTTTTTACCGGCCTTTGCAATCGCGCTCTGCACATTGGTGATCAGCACCGGTTTATTGACGGGGAAGGTTTCCGCATCCGCATCGCTGGCCGTGCAGACCATGCCAACAATGGCGGTGGATACGGTGGAAATGACGCGGGTGCCGTCGTTAATCTCCAGCACCTGCACGCCGTGATGATAGTCACTCATCCGTTTAACTCCGTGGTTAATGGGTGAGTGTTATTTTCAGTTGTGCCGGAGATGTCAGGCTATTTGTCCCGGTTGGCTAAGGGATGACACAATTTATTCTTTGCCGCTGATGAGGGGAATTTTTTATAGAGCGTGGACAGGCCAATATCAAAAATCAGCGCCACGCGTTGACGTGATTCACCCGCAGCCAGCAACCGTCCTGCCTGTTCCCACTCACTCGCGGTGAGCTTCGGACGTCTGCCACCAATACGCCCTTTGGCTCTGGCCGCTTCCAGTCCGGCGCGTGTCCGCTCGACAATGAGTTCTCGCTCCATTTCAGCCAGAGCACCCATCACATGAAAGAAAAAACGCCCCATCGGCGTGCTGGTATCAATAGCATCTGTCAGGCTGCGAAAATTAACGCCGCGTTCGCGCAGCTCCTCAACCAGAATGACCAGATGCCGCATACTACGCCCCAGCCGGTCCAGCTTCCAGACTACCAGAGTGTCACCTGCTGATAATGTTCTGAGCAGTTTTTTCAGTCCCGGTCGGTCGGACTTCGTGCCGCTGATTTTATCCTCAAAAATCAGCTCACATCCTGCGCACTCGAGCGCGTTACGCTGCAATTCCGTGTTCTGGTCATTTGTTGATACACGAACATAACCTATACGCATAAAAATCCCTATAAAAACAGAATAATGACACAGAATTATCTATATATGTACAAGCGGACAAGGCTATGGGGCTCTCAGTTACAGTAATCTTGCTGGATAAGAATATTTACTGATAGTGGATACATAGCCCACTTAGCATTCCCATGTGAAACAATTAAGTATGGTAAGATAGGTTGACCTCAATAAAAGGAAAATCTGATGAACATCGATATCAATAAAAAAACTACCACACTGAAATATTTTGTCGAAGCCTATCCAGAGAGAATCACTGTTCAAGCGTGGGAACGCCTAGTCAATGAAATTGGTGATTTAAAAGAAGTTTATGGATATATCGCCTTTCTGCATGACGATGGGTATCTTACAGGAAAGGTAATCTTCGATGGTTCTCCTGAAAGTAATGATGGATGGAGTGTAGATACTGCCTCTCTAAGGATTACATCACAAGGTTATCATTATTGGAAAAAATTAAACCCTACAACACAAGGGAGTAGCGGAATCCTCAGAAGGAACAGATAACTAATAAAGATGGTAGCACCATTTGGTGTTACCATCTTAAAATATACCGTTACAATCAGCACTTTCCATTTTTATCTAACAATCAATACTAGGACATTCCCTTCTTTCAACATCATATTTAACCGATTCCATAAAACGTTGGTTTGGGAGAAGCGGCAAAACGGAATGTAGG
>OGNA01000364.1_pt1 | contig 26628 bp, 28 predicted proteins | sample 1573411 | NCBI WGS metagenome assembly OGNA01 (sample SAMEA2581899, study PRJEB24529) | metagenome | biome: Human gut stool | place: China | collected 2011 | reverse complement strand
CCAGAAACAGACACTAAACAGCCTCGTTCATCCTTGCCAGCTTTGCAGCCTGGTCGGCTGCGATGTACATACGTTAGTTTAATTTTAAGGGTGTACGTGCATGGCTTTAGACCGATTAAGGCTCGACACATGCGTTGCTTTGCTAACACGGTGTACACATACGTGGCTATAAGGTATAAGAGTATATACGTATGCAGCTTTAAAATAATCAAATAAATGCTGGAATCTGTACTTGATATCCCTGTCCTATATCAATAACCTGAATATTTTGTCTCTCTATTAATTCATTTAAATTATTTATAGCCTTTTCTGCCACAGCAAGTGCAATATCCGCATTTTTATCTGCTACATTCTGACGTTCAAATCTAACTGAATTATATGGAGATTTTTGATCTGGTTTTTTATGGATAGTTGAATTCAATTTCTTGATATCAATAGCCTCAAGAATATTTATTCCAGCCTTTTTCTGTTCTCGCTGTACCCAAGAGTTATTATGAGTTGTCTCCAACTTTTTATGTAAATCTTGATCCTGAGTCATTTTCCCAAACTCATCTGCATATGTAACTGACTTCTGGGCTTTCTCAACTGTCTCCATACAGCCTTGAATAACCTTTCTATTAATAGCTTTTATAATCTTCCTATCATTTTCACAGGTAATTTCCATCTCCTGTGACTTATTCCTTAATATTCTAGCAGAAATCAACTCCTCTTCCGCCAATTCTCTTTGTTCTATGGAATTCTCATTCTCAAAGTTCAAAACATCTGCTTTTATCTCAACTTGATGTTGAATACTTTGTTTATTCTCATAAGGAAACATCTCTCAATTTTCTCCTTTCAATTCTTTTTAATTTTTTATTATATCATGCAGATACACATTACACAATATATAAACAGAAAAAGAGGTCAGGATTTTACCCCAACCTCTCTGGAAACTCAATGTTTACTTTACCGCAATCTTTACTGTCAATATCCGCCAATACTTAGGAACAAACCTTCTACCAATGGTCTCAGTGACATACTTCTGACACTCCTCTACTGGAATCAAAAAACTATGTATAATATTAAAGGCATCATCCGACTGCAACTGCGCTGCATACTCCTCCGAGTATTCTCTTATACGGTACTTACGAGCATCACTACGTACCCCAGATAAATTCATCTCCCAGACAAATTCATCATTACTGCGGTATATGATACGCTCAACAAACATATCAATCAACTCATCACTAACTTTTCTACCTGAAAAATCAACAAAAGTATCTAATCGCTTAGATATCGCATTCAAATCAAACAACGCTTTATTGTCCCTCGCCTCTTTCAATTGCCTATCGCTGATATTACGCTCTAAATTTGCCTTATTCTCAGTAAGAGTTGGTAATAACTTTTTGAACATATTGTCATCAATTTCATTAGCCAAATGCTTCATATAAAGATTATCGATCTGGGTATCAACCTTCTCCAACTCTTTCTTCAACTCTGGAAGTTTATTACCACTTCTTATAGAATCAGCCTCTTTCTTGCTCTCCTCAATATACCTCAGTGTTCTGATAATCTCATCCTTACTATTATCAAACACATATTGAAAGACTTTTAATGACATCAACCACATTTTCATTTCTGAAACAGCCTCTAACGTACATAAATTTTTAATTTTAGGTAATCTATGTGTAACTCTATACTCAGGCGTTTTTGAATTAATCTGCCAACGACATGCATATCTAAATTGCGCCTCCTTACCATCTTTGGCAGTATGTACATACTGTGGACTACGACTATACCCACATTGACAAAAACTCTTATTAGCAATTACATCAACAGACTCCCTTAAACCATTAACCATATTTCCACGCTTAGAATAGATATACTCTGCTGCTCTTCCAGATTGAATATCATGAGCCATCCACCAGACTTCCTCTGAAACCAACGGCTCCCAATCTCCCTTCACCAAATTACACTTCTCAATCAAATTTCCTTCTTCATCATATACATCTTCCCTAATAGGTTTAATTTTAGTAGCAATTTTTTTCTTGGACATAGTGTCAACAATCTTAAACTTTCCATAGAGTATATACCCCATGTATTTCTCATTTTTCAATACACGGTTAACTTTAGAGGGAGTCCAATTTAAATCACCTGCTGCAGTCTTATAACCATTCGCATTCAAATAATTAGCAATCTTAGCACTTCCCATCCGCATTTTGAGGTCTGGATGAGTATACAATTCAAAAATCTTTTTAACTGTAAAGCCATCGACTGGGTGAATTGTTAATGAATCATCTCTTCGGTCAATAGCTTTCTTCAAAATATAACCAAAAACACCAGAAACAACAAGCTGTCCACGTTCTCGGTAAGACTGTACCCCGTTATTGACTCTCTTTGCAGTACGCATAGACTCACCTTGAGCCATTCCTCCATCAACAGCGATACGAATAATATCAGTATCACTTAAGTTAAATGTCCAATACTGGCCTTCTAAAATAATAATTCCTATACCATATTCCTTAAGTACGTCAATATAAATTAACAGTTCTTTTAAATTTCTCGCAAATCGACATACATCCTGGATAACAATAATATCAAACTCATGACGTTCAGCCGCTTCAAGCATAAGTTTAAAAGCATCTCTATCATCTGCCTGTCTACCTGAAATACCATGCTCTGTATATTTATGACGCTCCTCAAGCAAATAATTTTGTCTTCCTATAATAAAAGTATCCAATCTTTCTATTTGGTTCTCAAGAGCTGCCTTTTGATCTGCATGATTTGTAGACTCTCGTGCATATCTCGCCGCCCTTAACAAGCGAACACTATTATAAATATCATCATAGGTAGACTCTCTGAAAAATTGCAATAAATCCATAGCCTTAATCTGCTCAACTGAATATTTACTTAACAATGACATTATTCTTTTCCTCCTTCACCTTATTTTTAGCAATCACATACGTATCAGTATCAATCAAATTTTCTTCAAATAATTTTTTCAAGAAAAAATTAACTAATACATCTGAATCAACAAAACCTCGCTTTTTTTCGTTCATAAACAGACCTCCTGCAAAAAATAATTACAAGAGCCATTCACCAAATCAAAAAAGAACTCAGTCTATACTAATACTCAGACCGTCTTTACACGCTCAACGCATATGCTGCTAAGTGGTGTGATGTTACCGTACATTTAAGGAAATGTGTAGTGTCTACTTCTCACAAAAAAATAAACAAATCATTAGTACATATGGCTATCCAAAACGAAAAAACAAAAAGTCATAAAAAATATCCACTTTACAAAGCAATGAACTGGTACCCCATCCAATAAAATACTTACTCAGAATATCTATTATTTAAAAATAGGTTCTAGCCATATCCATACCTTCAAGACTCCCAAACATAAAAAATATCTCACAAAAATAGACAGATACTCGATAGCACCTGTCTACTTCTTAAAATCAAATATTCTCTTTACCCACGAAATGCAACTTCTTAACTCTACTTTTTCATAATCTCAATGTATTTTTCAATATCTTTTAACATTTCCTCATCTTCCACACCAGAAATATTACTTGTTTTTGCACACGTAGCAATCAACTGACCAAAACGCATATCTGGATACAGTTTCCATGCTTCACTCAATTTTTCCAACATGAGGTCAATCCGCTCTGGATCTCTGCCATTATACTCACACATTACGCTCCTCCTTAAATTTCACTCAAAGGCACAATATCCTCATAGAGCAAAGTATGTTTATCATCAACATCGAAATCATCATGATAATGACCAAAATACCACCTTTTGAATGACAATTTATCCTCTAACATATCAAAATAATTTGTCAGAATATCCTGCTCATAAAGCCTTTTTCCAATACCGCCTCCGTTGTAGTGTAATTCTACCGCATCCTGAGTACGATTAGATGCACAGTGCGTTATCACATAATCCACCTGATAATTGGCAGTTTTAAGATTTTTTAAGCCCTCCTGCAATTCTTCCTCCGTTGGTAACTCCTGCTCCCACCAAGAAAAATGCTTTACACGAAAAGATAAACCACTCTGAATCGCTTTTCGCCTGTCCTCCTCATAATCCAAATCATCTCTGTCCAGTACCCCACCTTGAATGTCATGACTTGATGCACCGCCAAAGGTAAAAAAAGTTTTTCCTTCTATATTAAATACCTGACCACGCTCCAGAAGAATTATCTTATCTCTGACAATATGTCGCACTTTGCCACCTTTCCATTCTTCCAACTCATATTCCTCAATCATATCATAATTTTCATGATTGCCCTGTACCCAGAGAATCTGAAAGGGCAAACCTGACAACCATTTTCGATTATACTCAAATGTCCCATCCTTCGCCCATAACAATCCAAAATCACCACAGATAATCACACTGTCCTTCTCTGTTAAATCAAAAGACAATTCTTCATGCTGGCGTTTTGCAAACCTTCTAAAGTCACAGTGGGTATCTCCCGTAATATATATCACTCAATCGCCGCCTTCCTTAAAAATTTGATTATTCTTGATTAATTCTTTAAATGATACAGGACAATAATTGTTAATCATACAACCTGCATTCAGGGCTGTTTCGTATTTTCTCATATGTTGGAACGCATCATTTCTTTTATTATGGATATGACCGTAAATATGGTAGACATCTCTGTAAAAACCATCCCACTCTGCAAAAGGAAAATGAGATAGAATTAAATGTTTTTGATTATCTGTCACCGCTAACTGATAATCAACAGAAACAAAGTACCCCATTGCTTCTTCATCCTTCAACAACTTTTTGTCATGATTACCAACGATTAAATGCTTTTGGCCTGCCAATTGCTTTAGATACCAACTAAACGGCTCTTCATTTTTAAAAGCAAAATCGCCTAATATGTATACCTGATCATTCTTTGTAACTCGATTATTCCATGAATATATCAGTACCCTATCCATTTCTTGAACATCAAAAAAAGGTCTTTGGTCAAAATCAAGTACAGCACGATGACCAAAATGTAAATCAGATATATAGAAATTCATTATAAATGATCTTCTATCTTCGATATTTTTGCTTTCTGGAACAATTCATGGAACATATCCACAGCCTGCACCTGATTTAATAACTCAATCTTTTTATCTCTAAGCTGACAAAAAACACCTATACATGTTTTATTAGCGTAATCTACTACTCTTGGCAGTTCGCTGCATCTAAAAGCTAAAGATAGCCACTCATAATACCTTTTACCATCTATTTCAATATAATACCCAGCCCTTTCTTTGTCATACTTTCTGGAATTGAAAGCTAAAGTCTGGATGACTTCATAATCGTCTGGAAGTTTTTGTACATACTCTCTAAAAAAGACACAATCTTCTCCATCAATCGCAATTGTATATGCTTTGATATGCTTATCCAAAAAGTACTGATAAAACTGAGTACAATGATTAATTACAATTATATCTTTATTAATGAATTCATCTTTATGTAGTTCCCAATATTCGTTAGAATCAAAGAATCTTCTCATGAACTCATTGTAATGTACTTCTTCCAACAAATCCATATATCTCCATGAATTTTTTAATATCTTGAATCTATTATAAGATATCTGTTCATTTTCTTTGGTCATTTCGTAATACTTATCTACATCGGCATGTAAACCTAAAAACTCCAATTCCACAGTATCTGCATACTTCTCATCAAAATTTCTTAGAATTTTTAATATAGATACTCTAGCAACATCTTCAAGTACCAAAGCTAAATCTTCATCAGACATAAACCTAATATCATCAACTGAAGATTGGCGACTTATTAAACCTGTCAACGATATATCTGGTCTATGCTCACTTATAGTCTTTAATGCCTTTACAATTCTTTCATTAGCCGTCATCATTTTTACCTCCAATAATTTATAGTTAGCAAGATATCATCATTTGTGTTCATCTCGACTCAGGTAATACTAAATCAACCAATAATGCCATGCAATCAAGCCAACCTTGCCTATAAGCTATAATACTGCAATTTGATGCTGCTGAATTTTTTGCTGTCAGAACATTATCAAATGCATCTTGTAACTCTGGACTTATACGTTGGGAAAAAGAATCGATTGCATCGCTCTCTTCCTTGCTCAGTTTTTGATACTCGACATCCTGAAAATAAGCATTATCCAAACGCTCATCTATCAATGCTTCTATGACCTCATTTAACATAAATCACACCTCATTAGTTCCATATGAAAATATTCTTTCCATTCTTCCTCATTAAAATCTCTGATATACTCCCCTAACTGTCTCCAGCGAAATATTGAATCTTCTATGCAAACATTAAAAGTATATTCATTATCAGATTTTGCCAAATACTCCCACACATTTTCTCCTGCACAGGAATGTTTAGTGTACACAACAATTTTCTGTTTTCTATAATACTCAAGCAGTAAAGCCAATTTTGCTCCGGTACACATGCTTGTTACAATAGTTTTTCCTATTGGAGTTTTTATCTCATACTTACCAACATATTTAGAGTTATCGATTTTCCTCATTATATCTTTCGATAGTTTATCTCTGAATGCATTAGACTTCCAAGAAATAATGTTTTGAAACTGTTCTGCTATAGAATCTTGGTCAATAAGAAATATATAACTAACAACATTTAAACCTGAAAACTGTTCTTCCATCCTTTGTATAACTTCTTTCCTGTCTTTGCAAACAATTAAATTAAGCATCAGCTCTTTTACCTCCTACACCAACATAACATTATTATTGATAGCCTTTTCCAATGTCTTATCATCCACGCCGATATACCGTTGCGTCACGGCAATGTTGGAATGTTGGTACAATATCTGCACAAGTCTGATATCACAGCCATTGGCATAATATAACTCAGTGCCATACGTTTTTCTGAAGCTATGAGTGCCTATATTCTTCAATCCAAGCAGGTCACACACCATTTTCAGATACTTCTGCACATTTCGCTCTCGAAAAGGAAATAACTTAGCCTTAGAGCTGATACCCCATCGGATACAATAACTCTGGATATAATTCATAACCTCCAACGGAACAGGAAACTCCCGCTTCTTTTGAGTCTTCTGCTCAACAATATCAATCCTGAACTTTTTTCCATCTTTCACAAAATCACATAATCTCAAGTCCAGAATATCCTCAATGCGAATACCCAAGTTTCTCTCAAGAATCAGTGCATCTGCGATCTGCTCCTTACTCTTAATATGCTGACCTTCATAGTTAAATCCACTACGGAGCATTGAAACAATACTTTCGTATTCTTCCTGGGTAACAGGGCGGCACTTTTTATTCATCGAATCCTCCTTTCAGTAGTTCGTATTTGTTGCGGTTTTCGTGCGTAATCACTGCCAGAAACAGCCATACTGAACCGGAGCAAGCGAGAACCCCCCATTTTAAAGGATAGTACGTTTTCTTATACTATTCCGCACCAAAAGACGACCTCACTGTTGCCCCTGTGTCGGCTTATTCTGGAGCAAGCCGACTATTCCCCACCAAGCACCCAAATCGCCTGTGTGGGCAAAATAAAACGTTACGAACTTGAATCCAGCAAAAATACGCACTTTTCAACCGTGTGTACTATAACTCTGTTCCAAGAGATAAGGAACAGTCACTAATGCACGAAAATTCAGTGGTTTCTTTGGTAGTAGTGCTTTATATAGAATTTTTAAGCAATCCACAGCCATTCCCCTACGCTTTTCACACCGCATTAGCATACCCCTATTTATCTTCTGAGCATGGGAATAGGAAAAAGCACTCATTGATAGAGTCTGAACAAAAATACTTTTTTGGTGATCCATTTAGAAGCCTCTCCATATAAATCATCAAATTTGTGATGAAAAACCACTTATAGCGGTTATTCATCACTTTAAGATGTGATGAAAACAGCCGCCCTAAAATATTTGTATTTTGCATTTTTAAAACTTGCCGTTTTACTAATAAATACAAGGACTCCCAGAAATAAAAAATTGCTTTTCTAAATAAGTGAAATTTTTTCAACTTTAAAAAACACATTTTGTTAAATTCAAAATAATTCAATCACATATTTCCAAAGTCAAATATGGTAATCGTATCTCAAAAACTAATAGAATAGAGATTTGTTCCTGACTTAAATCAATAATTATTTTATGAAAACACTGAACAGTAAAACCTTTATCCTGAGATGTAATTTAAAAGATTGCGTCGAATCAACTTAATAATAATATCAAAAAGCAAAAGGATAAATTAAAACACCAATCGTAACATCATAACACTGGCAATCATTATTATTTCAACAAAGTCTATATTAGGATGGCCATCGCTGCAATTCTGTTGAGGACAGATTTACTTAAAACAACATTAGTTGCAATTCTATTGGTAAAAGTTTATGTCAAGACAGCCATCGCTGCAATTCTGTCGGTAGCAGTTTATGTTAAAACAGCTATAGTTGTAATTCTATCTGTAGCAGTTTATATTAAAGCGACCTTAGTTTTAGATCTATCGAGGAAAGATAATATCAAAACACCATAGTTACAATTCCATCAGATAGCAGTTTGCATTGGAACAACCATAGTTACAATCGAATCAATTGTAATATTTACCCCCGAAAACATTGTCAATTCAAAAGCAGTCTTATCCTCTTGACGAAACCTCTCTATATGAATCAAAAATCAAATAGAAAAGACCTCCGATTTTCATCAAAGGTCTCATAAATTCTATTTTTTCTTATTATCAATTTCCTTTATGTGCTGAATTCCAAGGCTGTTTGAATCTGTTATTTCATTTACCTTTGTAAACCTAGCAGACAACGTCATAAAATCTTCTTTTTTTGTAAAAATCCGCAAATTTATATCTTTTATAAACTTACCATCCAAAGATAACTTTACAGTTAATTTAGTATCTTGGAGAACGGAATCCTTATATTCGCTTGGCGCCTTAAAGTTATTATTATCCTCCATCCAAGAAACAAAATCTTTAAAGTAAATCGAAAAAATATACTCATCATCCTCGATAGATACCCCGTCTACAAAATCTAGTTTTTCCTTATTCGTAAAATAATCCTTTATAAATTCTATACCAGACTTATATAGCTGATCATAACGTATCCCAAGAAATTCATCTAATTGAAAATAATCATACATACCTGCAATATCTCTTTCGGCTACTATTTTCATAAAATCAATATATTGGCTATCGACTTTTTCCGCAACATTCCGATAGCAATATCCATTATAAAGCGCATAATATACTCTACCATTATCTAAATTAGAAAGAACTGTATTATCATTTTTTCCATAAACTTCTACTTCATAAGAATCATAATCTCCATTTAAGTCCATATAAAAATCACATATAAAACTATCTGCATTTACGGTATTCTCATACGCCTTGATGACTCTTGTATACTTATCAGTTTTATTATGCAAAATTGCTCCTATTGCAGTACCTCCAGCTATTAGCACCAGTAGTGCTACACAAATAGTAATCATCATTTTCTTGTTCTTCATATGTAATATACCTCTCTTCTAAATCAATATTTTTTTGAACTACTTATTTTCGATAGAAATAATCAAATCTCTATTTGCTATCTCATATTCGTTCAGCATATCATCAGTAACTTCTGAAACAGTCCCCCGATACCATGACTTTGAATCAAAGTAATTTTTAGTATCGCCTTTTTGAAAGATATATCCATGACGGGCATATATCTCATTTCTCGCCAGCTTGAGCTGCTCCTCACTAAGAGCCGACAACTCCTTCTGCGAGTAATACCTTGAATCACAATCAGGTAATATGTAATCGGAATCTTGGCTGGTATCTTTTGCACTCGCCTGTTTTGTCGAGGTATTATCATTCCAATCAATTATTTGTTGAATAATTTGATTTCTCGTATAAGTATCTAAATCATAATTACTTTTGGCTGTTGACTTATCAAACAGTTTTTCTAATTGTGCCTGATATTCTTCTTCTGATACTGCTGCATCGCCCCAGTAATATTCAGATAAATAATTACCATCTGCATCTTGAGCAATATTTCCATTATCATTATATTTATCCTCATAATGACCACCAGCAATTTCTTCAGATACCCCATTATTAAGTCTTAAAATACTATCTCCGTAAGAACCCATTCTTCCAAATGAATTATAAAATAAATTCTTTTTTTCTAAATAGGCAAAGCCTCCACGAGATAAGTATTCCTCATGAACTTCATTATTTGAATAGGTTAATAGCAAAAAACCGTCTGCCATATACCCCATATCATGAATTATTTCAGGAATATTATCCTCATCAATGTATATAAGTGAAAATCCGCTAATAGTTCCATCCTTATCTGTATACTTTCCCTCACCACTACTTAGATAATCAATATACGCTTGTTTCCATGCTGGTAATGGTGTTTCAGTTAAACTATTATCATAATCCTCCTCTTGCACAGACTCCTCTACTTTTAATACTGGAACCCCAAAATCTTCTGTTTTTTTAAAAGAATGATAAGTAAACCTTAAATCTCCATATACATTGCTAATACTAAGACCATCGTCATTACTTCCATACCAAACATATTCAGCAATATCAGAAACATCGAAATTAATATACTTCACTTCTTTTGTCGTCCTTAGTATTCTCAATTCATAAGATACATGGTCTGTCACTTGCTTTTCAGGTTCGTCACCCGCCAACTCAATAAATTTTATATATGTATTACATATTTCCTTACCATTGTCCAATGTACCTTTCACTATTAATTCATCATCATTTTGCTTTATATCAACATTCTCTAAATTCTTTTTAATATCCTCAAAAAACCAAAGACACTCCTGTATTTCTAAGGGTTCGGCGTCTATATTATTAAACTCAGAGCCATTTATACTCCTTATCACTTTTCCAGTATTTGAAATATACACCTCAAACTTATTTCCCTCCGAATGTTCTGTACCATCAAATACTTTTGGCCTTGCCTTAAAACTTGTGTGTCCATCTGACATATGTACTTCATTATTCTTAAATTCCACAATCGCATTATCGTTCATTGTGGATTCCATCTTATAACCATCATAAGCTGAGTCGGCACTGGAACCGCCACTGATAGTAACAGATAAAACGTTGGTCTTTTCAGACGCTTTAGCTAATGCTTCATCAACAATCTCCCGATTTTCTTTTTCAGTCTTTTGTATTTCTCTGTTCTCTAAATAAGAACTGATCACACCACTTTTTATTATTACAGCCATGATAATTACAGTTATAACTAATCCTGCTGTTATAAATATACTTTTATTTGGCTTCTTAATTGCATTATTAATTGGTTTCTTATTTGAACTCCCAACAGGTTTACCGCAATGAGAACAAAATGATGCTCCCTCCTTTATAGGCTTGCCACAATGATTACATTCCATGAATTCCTCCTCCTTAGTTTTAGAATAATGCCGCTACAAAAAGACTAATCAACAAAAACAGCACAAACATCACTATGTACAAACATATATAGGAACGTGCAAAGTTTCTCAGGTTGATATTCCTGGTTCCTCCAACGGCAAATATAATCCAGCAAATCCACCCAATAAGCGGAATGTTAAATAAAATACTGTACAGGAAATATCCCCACATACCAATCGGAGTATAGTCAAATCTGGCATCATAATTTGCAATAAGTACCCCACCCATATTAATATTATTCATTCCTTGTATATTAGGTGTCTCATTCATATTCGCATTACCTGCAACCGCCTGATTAGATACCCCAACAGTCTTATTCTGTTCCAAGTCCTTACATAACTTAATCGTTCCAACTGCTGCCAAAGTTGCACCTATCACGATACAAATTAGGTTTCTTAATTTATATAAAATACCTGGCAACCAACCAAATAATGAAAGCAATGATAATATTGTCATAATACCCAAAAACACCTGAGAAGATGATATGATACCTTTCTTTGTCTTATCCGTTACAAAAAAGTAAACACCCAAAAAAGCAGGTAATATCAGCAACAGCATCGATAGAATCATACGCATTGCTCTATAATAACTTCCAAAAACAGAATAGATACTTACAAGAAAAAGCAATACCCCGACAATCAGATAAACAATGCTATCCATCTTCGTGACATTCGTAAATATCCCCTTTGCATCACTCACATCAATATGCTTTAGTTGATCTGCTGCATACGATGCTCCCTCCTTGGCCTTAGCTGATACTGAGCTTACAATATCGTTAAACTCAACCTCTCCTTTCCCTACTCGCTCGCCGCAATCTGAGCAGAACTTTTCGCCTTCTCCTAACTCTTTTCCACACTTCGTGCAAAACATAAGTTGCTCCTCCTTCTGTATATAATCTCCCCCATTATAACGTATATACGTCTTATTTTCAATATAACTTTAGATTGTATCTTTTCATCTAATTTTCACGTTGCATTATAGGTACAATTATTGTATCAGGAAAGCGAGGTATCTTAATATGGAGCAAAATAAAACCTTACAGAAAATTCAGCAGATATTAGATGAAAAGAACTGGTCAAAATATAAATTGGCTCAAGCCTCAAATATACCATACTCATCCCTAAACTCTATGTTCAACAAGAACACACAGCCCTCCTTGGCAACTCTTGAAAAAATGTGTATGGGACTTGATATAACTATGTCGGAATTTTTTTCAAATGATACCCCAATTAAAAAGGACAACGAACATTACTCTTCAGAAGAATTAGATTTGATTGATATGTATCGCTCACTGAAGAAATCTGATAAGAAACTTCTTCTTATATATATGAAAGGCTTTTCCAAGAAACCGCTATAATATCATGGTGTGCTTATAGGATACTCGTTGCTCAAATAGTGTGCTTATAACTACTGTACGATCTTACTCCGACCGAATCTTTTATACAGCTTTGTGCTGCACTTCTTACCAATAATTCTTCATTCTCTTAGTACATTCGGATAAGCCCTTCCCCCACAAGGATAATATATACAAAAGATAGACACCTCTTTTGTTTACTATCACAAGGAATTTCATACCTAATTTTCTCTTTATCCGAGAATTGCTGGAGATACTGTTGCTGTATGTGTAACAGATCGTTACCTACTGTAAGTCACAACTTCGGACTTCACAGCCTGATTGTGTGCTTATACAAAAGAATAGGGTACCTGACCACTCATCAGATACCCCACATAAAAACCTTATTACTGAACCCATACCCCATCCGCATTTACATAAAATCCATCAGGAGTAGTTGTATTGGTAAGCATATATCCATCTGCACCCATATAATACCACTTACCATCGGTATCCTGATACCAAGCATTTGTCAGATAGGAGCCGTCAGAGTTCTGAATCCACCAGCCGTTTGAATCACTCGCCCAAGAAGATGTCACTGCCGATGTAGAAGTACCATCTACAAATTTGAAATAGTAGGTCACAGTACCGCCGCTATTTTCACTCCAGTCTTGGTCATATAAATCCAATACTATATATGAATAATCTGGCAGATTTTTAATATCAATTCTTCCATTATTAGCTTCACCTGCCCACTCGTTACCAAAATTCTTCTCCTTTTGTTCCGGCCTATATACTGATACCCCAGGATACTCGTTTAATATTGTATCTATATTATATCTTTGATTAGGCAGAGCATCGGCTGTACCCACGCCATAAGACCTGATAATATCGCCATTCACATTAACAGGATTTTTAAAATCAATATTAAGCTGCTGACCTAAATAAACGCCATTTGTACCTGTGATTGTATAAGTGCTATCATGCGGCACAAGATACACGGTCTTTCCATCAATCACCTCTGTAGCCACAGCACTACCATCTGGAGCCTTTACATCAAGCGTCACATTTAATGCCGCAAAAGCCGTGGTGGATACCCCAATCGTCATCACCACAGCCATTGTCAAGGCAGATACTGCCTTAAATAAACTTCTCTTTTTCATTTGAACAACCTCCAATAGTTTTTCTTTTTATTATAACGTATAATCGTATTATTATCAACTCTATTTTATATTGTATATACGTCATATAAAATTTTTCTTATTCATCAGCCAGGCCAAAGAAAACTTGAGCAAAGAAAAAGAACCTCACAGTTTCCTGCAAGGCTCCCGATACCCCATCATGCTTCGGTTTCACAGTTGGATTTTGTAATGGCGCATTCCAGTTCCAATTCAAATTCACCGATGACAGTATTCGGTCTCTGGTCACTCTTAATGACGTGGAGAGGGTCAATCCAATTTTCAGAATCAAAATGCTCTCCGCTTACATTCATCATATCAATGTACGTGGTAATCGGATGCTGAACAACTGTACTCGGCGGTGGCATTGAGCCAAACGCAAGCGTCAACGGATTAGTCTTGATACTTCTCAGACACTCCAGCGCAGATGCTACGCTCAGCCGATACCCCATCACTTCGACATAAGTATTTGCATTGCTGATATGAAGTCTGTCAGCCAACTCATTGTACCGCTCCAGAGCCTTCTTCGTTTCAGAATGACATTTGACAATTCGCTCGCGCGCTTGGCTCTTCTCTTGCTCAGAAGCATATTCATCGACAGGTTCAATCAGACAAGCACAGTTATTAAAATACTTCCGCTTCAGGAGCTTCTGCTCCTTCAATAAATCCACTACTTTCATATATAAAAGCCTCCTTTTCACTTGGTGTGTGGTACTATAGCTCTGCTCCCCCAAGAAAGCAAGCATTATTATCACAATATACAACTATCTTACAGATAACTTCAAAACTCGAAATGGATACTTACAATTCGGTAGATCATATCCTCATCTTACGCACCTTTTATAAACGTTCCAGCATACCCCAAAATAATTTACACTATTAACAGTTAAACTGCATTATTGAATATAAATGTGTGTCTTTACCAAACCTTCGAACATCTTTACTCCCTAATCGTGTGTTTATAGACGAAATCTATAACGCATTTACAGTATATTACTGGAATCCCACTCCCCCCGAGTACATCCTTAAGCAGAACTCTATTCTTAGAACTCACATCCTCAACTAAGATATATAATTAAGTATTAATCAGCTATATCATTACTACCATAGTCGAAATTAATACAAATATCGTTTTTGTCTCTGTTCTTAGAATACCAACTGTTATCTCTATTGAACTCTTATCTCACTGATAATCTCATATACGAATTTACTTATCTTATCATCATTATGTATATCATAATGCATATCAAAATTAATAAAATCTCATTTACCATATTATTGTTACAAATTGAATTTTTATAGACGTCTGTTCCCCAGACCTTTCAGCAATTTATAAGGCAACGCCGTGTTTTCGCCTGTGTGCCATTTTGAGGGGGCTATGGCACTATTATAGCCTACAAGCCACAGAAAGCCTGTTTGAGCCGCTGTGCAAGGCGTGTGGGGCATCCCAAGCAAGCCGAACCATAAGCCACGGGAACATACCCCGAAATAACGCACTATCTTGCACAAATACGCACCATATATTCGAGAAAAAGACCTGCACCTTTCGGAGCAAGTCACTCTGCAGTCTAATCCCCCGCTACGATTTCAAACTCATCCTCGCCAATAATAAGTGCCATACTTCCACCATTTAACCAATTTCCGTGGATTTGCAGGGCATCATCTATGAAGTCAACCTAAAACAAATCGCCGCGTTTCTTTGGAGTGCATGAATCAGCTAAGGGCGCTGTCAATCTTAAAATTGTTCCTTGTGGATACCTCATAGAAAATACTGCTCTTTTATCAATCTTCAGTCTCATGCTTATCAGCCTCCAATCGTTTTATCAAATACTGGGCATATAACTCCATTCCAAACTCTACTTGGCTCCTCACCATAAACCACGCTTTATTAAAAGAATCACAATCTGGAAGTTCCCCATAACATCCGCCAGCTTTATGCTGTAAGATATTCAGATACATCTTTTCAAGCCAATGCACTGCGTCAAACAGTTCATTCAGGTATGCGTCAAAAAAATCAAAGTACATCATAAAATCAATGAGCTTTTGTAAAAATATCATCTGACAACTGATATCTACGTTATTCAAATCACCTATATCATACCCCGACATAAATTCATGATAACCATTGAAATAATATTGAGCGAATCCACTATTGTTGACCTGATAATTAAGGTTGCTGATCGAATACAAACGACGCACATCTGACAACAGTTCTCCCTGTGGAATTTCATCTTCTTTATACCCCATCAGCTTATCAAAGTATGGGGTATGTTTATTATCTCCCTCTTTGCCATTGGTCATATGCACAACTAGAAGTGAACGACAAAATACAGGTCTTTCCGTTGGAACTTCTATGCATACCCCATTGTATTTAATGCTTTTTATTCTCTCCATATTCTGGTAAGTTCTCCTCCCGTCTGCAATAAAGCGTTTTATCATGCGTTCCTTCAAAAGCAGGTAATCTCTTGAGGATGACAGGAATATCATCCTCAAGAATACTTGTAAAGTTACCTTCCTCATCGTGTCGACAAGCAAAGATGTTGCCGACTAGAATATCAAATGCTTTTCCATCCGAATTACACCAGACTCGATTGACAGGTAAGCCGTCTAACTTTCCTTCATCATTTATAACAATATCAATATCCTCTGTCAGACTCACAACCTGTATATAGCCTCCGACAAAAAGCTTTGATGCCTCCAGCGTATTCTCTTTATCTTCTATGTGACCTTTGAACACCTTATCCTCAGAACATCGCATAGCAAATATTTTTACTGTCTTTTCTTTCATTAGGCAATCTCCTTTGTCAAGCCTTCCTCGCCTGGTTCTGTCCCCTCTCCCTGAGCATCACCGTCACCTTTCAACTCAGAGCCTTTCCTTGGTTCAGCAGAACTCTCAGCGCCAGAATCTTCCTCGGACACCTCGCCCTCAGATGATACCCCGTCTGTTTTCTCTGAAGCATCCAATACAGAAATTTCCTCCTCTTCTGAAGTTTCCTCTACAGAACTTGACTCATTGGGATTTACCTCCGAATCTTCAGCACTGTCAACGGCATCCATACCATCTTCCGCATCCATATCAGCCAGCTTATAATACTGAATATAAGCCTTCGTTAACTCAGACAATCTGCCCTGGGTATTGACACGCTTCACATTTCCAGAGCCAGAGTATTCCTTATAGGCTTCGTTTTCAGTAGTGAAGAAATCATCAAGGAAAGCCTTGAAAGACTGTACCTCAACACCTTTTTCCACTGCTAACTTGGCAACGCTGAAAATGATAGGAACATTATTTTTACGCAGATACTTAATAGTGCCTTTTCCGGCAAATCCATCACTCAGGTAAATTGTCAGAGTTTCCAGTTCCTCTTTCAATCTGTCTGACATATTGTCGTGCAGATGCTCACAGAAGTTTAAACACTCTGCCGCTGAAATGGACTTATATTCGTAATTCGTCACACTTGCCTCCAACAGCAGAGCCGACTGCAACAGCATCAAGAGGTTATCTTCTCTTCGCATTTGAGCCACGGTTAAGTTTACGCTTTCCTGCCAAAAACTCATTTCAAGTACCCCACGCAGAAAGGTTGATAACTTCGTACCAATCTTAGCCTTAGATTTCTGGACTGTGCTTAGTGGCGTTGCATTGTTAATCAACTCAAAGATTTCCTCAATCTGCTCGTCTGTCGCATCCTCCAGACAATAGATCGTAAATCGGAAGCCAAGCAAAGCGTCCTTGCACTCCTCTGACAGTTCCTCAAAAGTAAGACCTGCAAGGTCAAATATCGTGCCATCAACCGTCACAGGCGGAGTCTTCGGATGCAGAGCATACTCCCCGTTGATAAATTCAAACAGAGAAGTACACCTCTGCTTTCCGTCAATCGTTTGATAGGTCGTGCCTTTATCATCTTTGTACTTTGCAAGATACAGTGATGGAATGGGATACTCATTCAGAATTGCATAGACAAGCATACTCTTCTGAAGGTTATTCCACATACCACTGTTACGCTGAATCGGCAGGTCAAAAAGCAATGTACCTTTATCTGCCCAGTTTTTCAAAGTCCTCAAGCCCGTAGGCAATGTACTTCTATTCATCCAATATCCTCCTTCATTAAAATCATCTTAAAAAGCTATTTTTGCATTATGCTTAAATTGACTCAATTCTTCACAAGGTTTCCAATAATCCTTATCGTAGTCATATTGATAAAACCATCTCTTTTCACAGCTTGGATATATTCTACAGTTAATCCATTCGATGCAACAGTAATCGTATATACCACCATCTGTCAAATCATTATAATTCCCACGTAACGCACTTTTTGCTGTTTTATATCTGCGAAACATTCCTGCTGTCCTGCCAACTATTAATCGGTTCTTATGCTGGTCTATTGCAATCATGACTATAAAGTACACTCTTTCACCTTTTATTAGGGAGAGGATACTTCTTTTTGACAGAATGAGCCTCCTGTAAACCTCGCGCCAAAATCTCAGCTAACATCCCTCCTCATAAGTCAATTCTAATTTTTTGATATGGAATTCATCCATGATCGTCGCCATCATCGCCACCAAAAAGCAAGGCTCAGATACTCCAAAACCGGGGATATCATACTCAAACGTGACCATTTTCTTATCACGGTCAACTGTTACATATGTCTTTCCGTTCAGAGAATCTGCTTTGGCACACAACATGCCTTCATCGGCTGGCGAAAACTCTTTTTCATAATGAATCGTCATTTTGGTCATTTTTACTCCCTTCTAAGCAAACAGGCTACCACTGCAAGAGCAGAACCATACACATTTTCTACCCCTTTTTATTTGCGTGTACCTATCTATCACTCTATTCCAGATAAATTGCAAGTCCTATTTTCCCTTTTTCCACAATTTTAATAATAAGGCAATTCCTCTTCTGTAAAAGCCTCGCCAGCATACCCCTTTTTACGGGCAACAGGATTAGCAAACGCACCATCTCCTGATAAATGACTGGTCATGAATTTCCTGCATTCTTTAAATTCATCACTCGTCAGATACATCCTGTTTAGCCAGTTCCGCATACTGTACTTATCGTTTTCACGGTTCCTTGGCTCCTTCATGCACACCCTTGTCAAATCTTTTGCAGATTGAGCCAATCCAAGGCTGAACTGAATATAACTTTTTACTTCCTCTGCATTTAATGTGCCATTATACATACGAAATTCAATCCCCTTGCCATCAAACATACTGCTCAAATTTAACATAGAATATCTGCTGGAACTTCTATACCATACCTCCTTCAACTCCTCCATTTTACCAAAACTGCTACGATTGGCTCTTTTTGCAAGATCCTCATCTACATATTGACAGTACTCAATTAAGCGGATGTCTGATATCTGCAAGGCTCTTTCTAACAGGAATTGCTTACTTCTCATGATTTTTATCAGATTTCGTAGCGTGTCAGGGGTCTGTTCAGAACCACTTACATGCACATGCAAACCACATTGATATTTTGAATCAGAGACGACCTCCCAATCTCTGCCGCAAGTATCAAAGCACTCCCCATCTTTCAAATAACTTGCAATGATCTGTTCTGTCTGGCGTCTCGTTATGCCTGTAAGTTCAATCTCCACTCCGAATAACTGCTTTCTCATAGCTCCTAAAAATTCCTCCCGTTTTTTCTCCATAGGCAAACCTTCCTTTTCTATCGTTAGTCCTATGTCTTAACTCTAAGCCAGCAGATTTTCAAGAGAATTTTTCTCCGCAAAAATAAGAGGGATTTTATAAAGAATAAACAGAATGGATTGTTGCTTTATAAAAACCAGAAGCCATTGTGACGTTTCACTGCCAAACTAGCATACCCCTAAAATAACTCCATAAAAATCCCTTTCCACCCATGCCCATAACAAAACCTGGGCAAAAAAAAGAAAGTGCCTCAACAGGTCTACAGGCTGGTTCCAGTTTCACATCAAAAAACTGTTACACCCATTTGTTACACTGTCTTAAGCACTTTCTAACATCTTGTAAAAATTCGCTTGCCATTAAGTTTAAGAAAAAAATATCAATCCTGTTCATAATACTGTCGGAAAATCTTTGCATATTCCGCTGGCGTCAATAAAGGCCGCGCCTCATACACTTCGTCGGATATCATAATTTGTAATGCCTCGTCTGTATCAAAGTTCGGCACTATGAACGTCTTAACGCCAACTAACTTTAAAACCTGATTCTGTACAAAAGCCTCCCGTTTCGTTTCGCATACCCCGATAACATTGACCAGCTCTACGAAACCACTCTCATCACGCCTGACCGCCTGTAAAAGCAAAAACTTATCAGGATAGCTCCTAATAGCAGAAGATACCAGCATTTGATCCATACTTATACCACCTTTCACAGTTGATGGTAGTATAGTATAACTCTGAATGTCAGAATACACAACTCTGTCTGGAAAAATATTTAAAATGCATGAATAAGAATCCTCTGTCTCACAAAATCCTACTATGACTGAATGCTGTTAGCATAGCTGCTAAAAAGTTTCACAGCACTATTTTTATCCTTTTCATTCTTGGCTTTCAGGTACTCTTCTTTAAACAGACATTGATATTGTAATTCCAAATATTTGTCATAACGAACCACCATAACAATCGGCTCTACAAAATAATTACTTGCATCATTCCCCGACTTAAATGTTGGTATCGCCCAAATCCCATCACCAATCTCCCTGTCTGCAAGAACCTCCTCCTTGATCTCTATGTTAGTAACCATAACCTCAACAGGGATGTTACTGTATATCGTATTTTGCATCATACGCTTAAATGAATTCTCATTCAAAACAACATTGTTCTTGTATAATTGGTTGCCCTTTAATTTATCCTGTATATCATCCTTCTTTTTTTCCTCAGCACGAGTAAATGGAATGATTACATAACAAGCTCTATTACGCTCCTCTTTAATATATGTATTCATAGCCTTACGCAGCTTTTCTAAAGGACTCATCTCACCTTCTTTTTTCACCTTTGCACTTTTTACATTGTCTTCTATATTCTGAACAATCTGGTCTAAGCGCTCTTTTCTACCGTCAGTGAATTGATTATAGAAAGCCAGTATATTGGCTCTTTTTAATAGGAACTTTTCTTCTTTCCTATCATTTAAATCGATTGTTTCTGTTTTATCATCAGTACCCATTCCCCAAAACAACTTTTTAAAATCATTCTGACAACATACATTATATCTTGAAGAAACAATATAATGCCCCTTTATCTGGTCGAGAGCCTGAATAAATTCCGATACATCAAAGTATTCACTCACATAATCCGATGCATCTGTCTCACTATATGGAATATCACAGTACCAAACTGTGTTATCCGTATCATAATCAACTTCTGACGAATCAGAAATACTTTTCATAACATTTGCTTTACCACTAAATAATTTATTTGCATCACCTCTATGTACTGCTACTCCTGTAACACACTCGTGGCCTATATCTAACCGTTTTTCATACTCTCCACAAAATTTTGCAAAATTTCCAATATAGCAATCATTAAAAGACTGCCTGTCTGAAAAAGAATTATAAATGAAAAATACAAAAGCCAGGTCTCCATCCTCCAACCCGATGTCTTTTCCACTATCATCGGTAATTATATGGTAAATCGTATCACACTTGTGTCTTATCCCATACAGCACATCTTCCACATCCAGATAATACTTAATAAATTCTTCTTTATTAATATCACCATCCTTTATAAATGAGCATACATTGAATTTACAATAGTAATCTCTTAATTTATTTTCTCTCTTGACTCTCGTCGATTCCTGATCCTTACATGCTTCATTATTTTTCTTGGTATATTCAGTGGTTATATCTCTTGCCGACCTCTCGTCAAAAACTTTTCCCTTGCTTATGACATACTTTTTATATACCTGCATGAAATTCCTATCATCTTTGCAGCCCTTAACTATATCTATAAACTCTTTTAATCTCTTCTTGAACTTATCCAGTACCTCTGTGTTCTGCAGAACTCGATAAAAGGCAGTATTCATCGCCCCATAATCATTATATACCTGGTTAACCTCCTGTTCGCTTGAAACAAAGAAATTCATTGTAACAGCTCCGGAACCTCCAAACGCGTCTACAAAGGTACTTATCCCAGCCTCCTGCTGAGCTAAAAAGTTGACCATTCGGCACAAAAACTCTGGTTTAATTCCCTGATAATGAGGAACTGCTTTCAAATAAGGTCTATAGTCATAAATGACATCCTCCACAGGCGTTAAAGGCTTAAGTGAAGATACCCCAAAATCTTTTAACAGCTTCTTAAGCTGCTTTTGTAGTTCACCTTGGTTCTCACATTTTGAACATCCACCATGATAACTAACTTTTGCAGACAACTCATCATAAACCTTATCATAAACCACATATTTTACTATATTGGGAATATCGCCACCGAACAACTTACTTTGAGTCTTGATAATTTTATCATTATGCTCATATCCCAAAGCCATCAAGAATTCACCGATTACCTTATTTTTTTCTTCAGTATCTTTGAATTTAATCCCCCTTGACTGCAACGATGTAATAAGTTTGTCTCCATACTCTTTCACATCTGACTCAGATACAGACAAATGAAAGATAGTTTTGATAAGGCATCTGGCAATCAGTACATTATCATATTCAATAGTATTTTGGCTTCTCAATTTGCCTGATATAGAAATCCCCTCAACAAACCTATCGTCTTCTAAATCCATGAAGGCTAAATCACACATTTTCCTACTTTTAACACATGGATACTGAAACCTATCCCTTGAAGTAATACCCATTGAAATTAGATTTCTCAAGCTCGCCAATTCTTCTGCAATACTATAGTCACATGCCCCCTTACCATACGCTCTAAGTAAATCACTGATTTCCTTTCTGGCTGGTGAGATTTCAGAAGCATAAAGCTGTTTCCTTAAAGAAATAATTGCTTCAATTAAATCTGCTACCTTTTCATTGTCCAATTTTTCCACAATATCCTGAGCTAATTCTTTAATTATTTCCCCTTCAGCATCAGTACACCCTTTAGTCAGTTCTCCTTCATCTAACTCATCTAACAAATAAAGCAGACCTTTTTTCAATACCTTGTCCGATTTGTCATACAAGGGTGGCATACAGATATCATTCTCAATTATCCATAGAAAGAACTGTTCAATATCATTATCTGAAATATAAAATCTTGCCTTATTCTTTGTCTTAACATCTACATCTTTTTCCTTTACATCAGATTTATAGAAACAAGTCTCTTTAACCTCCCGATAAAACCTGGCTTCCACATCACTGCTCACATTACCAAACAGATATTTTGCATACTCATTTACAGAAGAAAATACTTTGTCTGCACTCAGACAATCAGTCCTTATCTGCCTGTAAAACTGCTCAAATCCCTCAATCAGCTTATCATCAACAAAAATTTTATATTCGCTTAATTCATAGTACCCCTTATAGTTTTTCAAATCCTCGGAGCGGAATAAAGACAATACATTCAGTAGCTCATAATATATTTCTGTATCCTTATACGACACATTTTTTCTTTTCAGCGGCAATATATAGGCTGGAGCCAAAAGATACTTTGTCTCACCACGCTTTGTCTTTTCTACTTCTTTTTTAATCTGGATATCATCTTCAATATTTTCAATATCAATACCCTTCTCTAAATTAGTACCCGATAACTGTATGTCTAATAGCTTTTGGTCTTCATAACAACACTGCCACACTACTTTAGCTTTTTTATCACCCTTTACTTTATCTGACTGACGTAATACACGGCCAACTCTTTGCCTCAAACGTACATTTGAGTTTGTCGGAGCATATAAGTAAACAGTCTGTAACTCCTGATAATCATACCCCTCCGATACAAGTGACACCGTTATCATTATATCTTTGCCAGAATTAGGATCTTCAAACTTCTTTCTTGATGCATCCAATTCCTTAGCCGGCCTCGCTTTTCCCAAACTATCTTGTGCTGTATAAACAATGGAATTAGGCAGCCTTTCCCCTACCGCTTCAGCCAGCTTTACGTTTTCCACAAACAGCATGGTCTTGCCCCACTTGTCATAACTAAAGCTGGAGAATTTCTGAACCAGATATTCCGCTTGAGCCTTTACGTCCTTCGTTTCGTTGCCCTCTAAATCATCTATTCGGATAAAATCAGGCTTAACTAAGACTCCCAGGTCAACTAACCCATCTATATCAATTATTTCTATTCTGTTATCAAATCCATACAGCCCATGTTCATCTGTTTCTCCCAATTCCATCAACTTTGATTCATTATGTATCAATCTTCCATTAGCAAAACCATCTTTAAACCATGCATAAAACTCTGCTATCTGGCTTTCATTTTCACGATGTACCGTAGCAGTCATACCAAGCAAAGCGTACTTTTCAACTTTATAACTACAATCTTCCTCAATATTAGGACACAATATCATTTCAAGAAAATGTCGAACATTTGCACCGCCAATATGATGAGCCTCATCATATATAATATGCAGCCTCTGATTATTACTATTGATACCCCTGATCCATTCCTTAAACGCTGCATACCTGTCATTGTTAGCGTTACTACAAATACCAACTAATGACTCGACAGTGGAAAATAACATATCTGTATCACTATGTATCTCACTAACTTTAACAGTATTCTTATCTTTTTCCCCACCCACAATTTGATATTTGAAATTTTTCAGGTCTTTGAATGCCAAAAAATCATGCTTAAACATACTTTCACTGGTCTGAGCTAAAAGCTGCCTTCTATGGGTAAGCCATAATACCTTATCTCCTTTACTGATTGCGTGCTCTTTTACATACTTTAAGCCAATCACAGTTTTACCGCCACCTGTCGGTATTACAATAAGTGTACTGTAATTTCCTTCCGTACTGGATTTTCCACGTTCTTCTTTCATTCTCCCTAAAATATCAACAATTTTATCTTGGTAAGATCTGTCAATTTTCTTTGCTATATCAATTCTCCTCAAAATTTGTGTATAAAACTATTTTATCAGAAATTTTGTATGAATTTAGTCCCTCATACCCCTGACTGTCCCGTATCACCAGGCACAAATCAAACTTATCCAATACCTCGGTCACCTCTTCCTGTGTTATCGGATAAGCATCTGTGTCAATGTAAAGCAAGACTGGCTCATCAGTACGCATCTCCTTATTTGCTTCTATACTTTTCCTCAATATCTTCATTCCCAGCTTACCTTTTACCTTGGTATTCCCGTCTATCCCAATTAACCAATCCAAAAGAGAATCATTCATGTCTAACGGCGTAATTCCAGAATTTCCAATCGCATCAATAAAATCTGAAATCTTTTTTGTTTTAAGATATTCCTTCAACTCCTCATAAGCAGATAAGCATACCCCATTATTTTTAAAATACTCAGAAACAAAATAGCTTGCTGCCGCCACTAAAATATTCTCCTCAGACATATCATTTATCAGAACACGAGTTGACATCTGGTCTGTAATGCTTTTTATCACAAACTTTAAAACGTCAAGATTGTCCTCTGTAACAATTTTATTTATACTTATGTTCTGCATCAAATCGCATAACAGGATGTTTTTCTTATTGACGGCCTCTCTCAATATACGATTACTGTACACCTCATAATCTTCTTTCACCAATGCTCTGCCATTTTCACCAACTCTACCCTCATCAGCTCTTCTTTGATACTCCTCTACATCATACCCATTTTCAAAATAATCCTCTGTTCCAATATACCCCGTCTCAATCGCCTCAAGACGCGCCTGATATGTAGAAATCTTTTCATAGGTGTCTTGTAAAATCAATCTCCTCTGATTAAACATATCCATCTGACCATCCTTGACCAATTGACTCATATCCATGTCTGATTGCAGTAAATGCTCAACCAACGGCACTGAAATATTAATATGTGTTAAATTGATCAGCTCTGATATTTTATTCTTAACCTGGCCAAATGTAATCTTATTTCCATCTTTATCCTCTAAACGATTGCCATCATAAAATAAATATCTGGCAAATCCATAGTTGAATTCCCTACCATTAGTCCAAATACCATCCTCGTCAGCAACAGGTTCTGGTATTGTCATTGCAAACTTCTTATTATCTCCTGCCGCAACATTAACAAAGATACTTGGAGTATTGGTAACTGCAATCACACCTCGACAAGCATAATTGGTCAAAACCTTTTTATTAAGGAAATCGCAAATATCCCTGATGTTATCCTGCTCTTTCTCAATTGGTAAAAAACAATCAGCCTCCTTACTAAAACTATTGAAACATCTATCTGGAAAGATGCCCAACTTACTAAAATCATTAGCCCTTAAACCAAAAATCTCTCCAGCCTCTTTCTGACTCATCCCCAATCCAGCTATCAACTTATAGATACAGATAAATAAAAACTCTAATAGCTCATCTGTATAGGTACTCTTCTTATTACCACTCTCTCGAATATCATCAATAACCATATCTCTAATCAATTTATAGTCTTGTTTCAGCTTCTCAGTATCAATTTCATTCATATCATCTTTACTGACTTTCTCTACTATACAGTTAATCATATGAAAGTAATTTTCAAACTTTTCTTTTAACTCGTCTGATGGTTCTAAACTCAGACCTTTATTATTAAATATATGGCATGAAACTGGAATCCTGTCTTTGAAATATCCAACTTTTCTCATACTGCACCTCCTCGTATAATAAGTTCGTAGGCAAGAAATATCGCTTATGAACTT
>OGNA01000276.1_pt1 | contig 35818 bp, 28 predicted proteins | sample 1573411 | NCBI WGS metagenome assembly OGNA01 (sample SAMEA2581899, study PRJEB24529) | metagenome | biome: Human gut stool | place: China | collected 2011 | reverse complement strand
AACCAGGGGCCGTCGGAAGGTGAGAAGCCGGGAGAGAATCAGGGGCCGTCGGAAGATGAGAAGCCGGGAGAGAATCAGAATCCGTCGGAGGGAGAGGCTCCGGGAGAGAACCAGGGGCCGTCAGAAGGTGAGACACCGGAAGGAGACCAGAGTCCGTCGGGAGGAGAAAAGCCGGAAGGGAACCAGAGTTCGTCAGAAGGAGCGGTGCCGGAAGGCAACCAGGATACATCACATGGCGCATCAGCAGACAGTGGCAGCTCTGATGATTCCGGGGCTTCCATATCTACATCTACCGGCAATGCTGATGGCTATGACAGTACAGATAATAATGATTTTGGAGATTCTGTTGTGATTATGGGCCAGATGGTACCATGGGCAGGTCTGCCGGAGAATGCAGATACAGGTGCGGATGTTACTGAGAATGACGGTAAAACGGGAAGTATTGAAGCATATACAGAGACCGCAGCGGAAAAGGTAAATGTAAAAGACGGGAATACAGAGTCCGGGAATACAGAGAACAGTAACACAGAAGAAACGGATAACCAGTGGACTGAGATAACGGTGAAGGCGTGGGAACCGGATGAGGGAGAATACGCTTACTCCCCCGAGGATGAAGCAGGAACCACCTATTGCTACATACCCGTTATAAGCAGCCGTTATGATATGGATACAGAGCTGCCAATGATTTTTATAGAAATTACAGATGCTGTGATTATATACCCTACTTCCGCCATGGAATCTGTTTATGAGAAAATCCAAGCGCTTCCGTCAGCGGAGGAAATAGTGGAGTTGGTTGAGCGGATAAGTGTGGCCACGGCATCCCAGATTCCCGATATCCAAGGAATAGTGGAGCAGGAGAAAGAAGCAAAGAAGGCATATGATGCGCTCAGCCAGGATGAGAAGGATGAATTTGATTCGGAGCTGAACCGGAAGCTGATGGACCTGGACACATTTTTCAGCAATATGAAACTGGTGAATACAATAGAGGAACAAGTTATTAACATCAGGGTTGATGGCGGTATGGAACTGACTGGAACGGGACTGGAAGACGCTTTGAAGGATCAGACTTCTGACAATATTCATTCCCTGGAGATTCTGGGAGGTACTTTTTCGGAAAGTGATTGGCATTATCTGCGGAATATGGTATCACTCCAGACATTTATTATGAGTGATTCAGTAGAAAAAGAAAAGATAGCAGATATGCCGGACGTTTCGTCTGGTTCCATCTTTCCGAAGACCATTTGTTCTGTGGAATTGGGTCAGGCAGCACGTATAGGTCAAAATGCATTTAACGCATGTGGACAGTTACATGAATTAACCGTGCCGGAGAGTGTAACCTCTATTGGGAGCAATGCACTGGGGACCGGCAGCAGGCTGGTGGTTTCTCTGCCCCGGAATACAGGGGTTCCTGAGGGGATTGCAAATAGTATCACAGGATCCGGTTCTGTTATTATCAGAACGGATCAATTGGAACTGGGCAGAGCGTTGTATGATGTATGCAAGAGTGAGTATCCCCGTATCAAAGTCACATTTTCTTCAGACCTGAGCCATGAGCTGGAACCTGTGGAGACAGAGAATGGTGTTCTATCATTCCGGCTTTCTGCATCAGCAGACAATTACGATGTACATGGAATAAAAGATGGTAAGAATGTACAAACCACCTACAGTAACAACGGATATTACCTGGGGGTCTGCGCAGGTAAGGAACCTACAAAATTTTCGGACTGCACGTCCATTAAAAATTTGGAACGTGAACCGGTTTTTGTTGAGCTGAAATCAGGAGAGATATTGGCAGCAGGGATTTCCGCTGATTTTGTGAGCGACGGAAAATATCTGAAGGTGACTCATACCCTGGTAAATGTATCAGATAAGACTATGGAACGGGTATGTATTGGGGTAAATGCAGATATTCAGATTGGAAGCAATGACGCAGCATCTATTTACAGAACCGGAACGGGATTTAGGATGGAGGATCCAGGCAGTCAGCAGCAGTTTTCACTGGCATGTAAAAAGGCGCCGGGGGCGGATGATATATCTACCATGTGGTTTGGATACTATAGCGACAGACAGAGTAATCAATTTAACGATACCAGTGCAGACGATCTAATCGGAAGTGACAGCGGCCTGGCCTTCTCATGGAAAGATATGGAGCTCTCCCCGGGCGAACGTATTACGCGTTCTGTTCTTTTCTCAGTTGGGGAAATTGCGGACCCGCCTGTACTTTCAAAAGACCCGTTCAGCTTTATGATGGAGGCAGAAGGAAAAAAGAGCATTAAGGTAGATGCCAGGGTTACGGATAAAGCAGGGCGGACTGATTCCATTTACTATACCATTAAAAAGGACGGGCAGCCCCAGCAGGAGGAGAGGAATCTGGCCAGTGTACTGGCTGACGGCAGCGAGAAGACCATCACAGGGGTGATTGGGGAAGCCGAGTTCCCGGATGACGGTACCTACATTGTTAATGTATGGATTATGAATGACGCGGGCGCTATCAGCGAGGCTGTAACAAGAGAAATAGTCGTTGAAAACGGACAGATTACAGCGGGTATCGACGGTGCTGCGCCGATAGTGGATGTAACGGTTACCCTGTCAGCGCCTTCTGACCTGGTCTATTCAGGGGAGGAAAAGGCAGCTTCTGCTGTTTCTGCTGGGGCGGACCTGACGGAAGAAGATTACACCGTAAATTATACCCGGACCACAGACAGCGGGCAGTCCGTACCGGTCGGCCATGCGCCTGTCAGCGCAGGCTCTTATACTGCCGTATTCGCGCTTACGGAGAGCGGTGCGCAAAAATATGAGCTGACGGAGGATTCTGTCACTGCCATATCTTATATCATCAAACCTAAGCCGGTTTCCATAACAGTATCAGGGCGCAAAGTATATCAGTCGGATCCCATTGGCGACAGCGGCTTTATAGTTACATGGCCGGGAGATGAAGGCCTTACAGATGCTGTAAAAGCGTCCATCAGGTCAGCGCTTATTGTTTCCAGCGAGGGCAATGCAAAGGAGGCCCCGGCGGGAAGCTATGATATAAGAATCACGCAGACTCAGGTCAATGGAGATGCGGACAATTACCAGGTAATGCCGGAAGTCATAACAGGCGGCTTTTTAGTGGAATCAGTACGCAATCCCGTACTCAGCCTGTCAGCGCCCAAGGATATCACCCCAAACAGCGCCATGCTGGAGGGCATCATCTTACTGGGCAATGTACCGTTAAAAGAGGTGACGGTGAGCTATAAAAAGGCCGGAACAGAAGATGGATACCAGATTGTAAACCATGAGCTGAGCCAGGATTCGGACATGGAAACAGTCTCTGTAAAAGCAGCACTGGCAGGACTGGATCCGGAGACGGATTATCAGGTGAAGATGCAGATATCATATGAGGAAAACGGTGGGGGAGGAATAAAAACCCATGAACAATTAGTACGTTTCAGGACTGCCGCCTTAAACGGTCCCCTGGGTGAAATAAGCGGTACTGTGACGGACAACAGCGGTATGGCGGATACATTGATTTATGTAACGCTGGAGCGGGGCAATACGGTCCAGGCCGGGGCAGGTCCCCTTCAGTCACCGGGACAATTCAAATTTGAGGGACTGCCTGACGGATTCTACAATCTGGTAGCTAATAACGGATACTACCGCGTTACGCAGATTGTGGAGATAAAAAGCGGGAACAGTGTGGCCGGTATACAGATGAGCATAGGAAAGACACAAAGCATAATTGAGATTGCCACTGAGGATACTCCGGAAGTTGTGGCCGGCGGATTAAATGAGTTGTTTCACAGTGAATTGTATACACAAGCTGACGCAGATGTAGTCAGGGACGGCGGTACTGTGGAATTCAAGCTCCGGGTCGAGAATAAACCCATAAATGAAGTGGCCCAGGATGCAGAACGCATTGCCCAGGAGATGGCTCCCGGCGGGCAGGTGGGCATGTATCTGGATTTGCAGGTGTTAAAGACCGTAAAAAATGCCGCCGGAGTGACGGCAGGGGATCATGAGACGCCTGTACCGGACCTGAAAGGCAAAAAACTCACGATTGTGATTCCGCTCCCTGAGGAAATAAGAAACAGGGCGCCCTACTTTGTATATAAGGTCCATGGGGGAACAGTATCTGCTGTGGACAATACGTATCAGGAGGAACATCAGACACTGACCATAAGAGCGGATGAATTTTCAACCTACGCAATCGCTTATACCCAGGAAACAGAGGAAACAGCAGGAGCGGTACAGGCTGAACATGACTCAGGTACTGTCAGGGAAGGAAGATGGATGCAGAATGACACTGGATGGTGGTACGCCTACAGCAACGGCACATGGCCAAGCGCCGGCTGGGCATATCTGTATTACAATGGCCGTTACGACTGGTACTATTTCGATCCTAAGGGTTATATGAAGGACGGATGGATTGAGATTGGCGGAAAATGGTATTATCTGCACAAGCTGTATGACGGCAGGCGGGGATATATGTACACGGGTCTGCGGCAGATTGACGGGAAAATCTATTTCTTCGGCAGCGACGGTGTTATGTTCTCCGGCGGATGGAAGAATGTGAACGGACACTGGCGGTATTTTAACGCTGACGGTTCCATGGCAGTGAATGCCGTGGTTGGCGGCTGCAAGGTAAATCAGGACGGTATTATTATAAATTAAGAAGGATATATAAGAAGGATATTATTAAGAAGGATAAAAAAGGAAGGTTAAAGTGAAAATAGTATATTTTGGGTCAGATGTGTTTTTGGACGTTTTTGAATACCTGCATCTGAACCATGAAATTCTGGCGTTATATACATACCACATGGAGGAGGACTATTTTAATGAGCATAATATAGTCCAGCTTGCCCACATGTCAGGCATACCTGTCTGTTATGGACAGATCACAGAAGATGAGATGTTCTCCTATATGGAAAAGGAGGGCTGTGAATTGTTTTTTGTGGCGGAATACAGCCACAAAATTCCTGTGCCGGATGACAGCCGGTTTTACGGCGTCAACATTCACAGCTCCTTGCTTCCTGAGGGGCGCAGCTACTATCCCGTCGAGTGTGCCATGGAGCGCGGGCTGGGGAGAAGCGGCGTGACCATGCATAAGATTGCAAAGTCCCTGGACCGGGGGGACATCCTGGCCCAAAGGAAGTATGACATACAGCCGGGTAATGACAGCGTGGATATTTATTTAAAGAGCGGACGCCAGGCCCTTTCCATGGTAAAAGAGCTGATGGAGGATTTTGACAGGGTATGGTCAAATGCCAGGCCCCAGAAGGAGAAGCTTCCCTACTGGAACCGTCCCAAGAAGGAGGCGCTGGCCCTGAATCACAGCATGACGGTGGAGGAAGCCCGGGGGGTGTACCGGTGCTTCAATAAGATGACAACGGTGTGCATAGACGGACGTTCCTGCTATGTGGATGGATTTGCGGCAGGAAGCGTGCTTCTGGGGCAGGATGACAGCCATAATCTGTTTGTCCGTGAAAACAGGGTGCTGTACGGCGTGGCTGACGGGCATCTGCGTCTGGACCTGGTGCCGGTGTGGGAGGAATAGGCGTGATGAGAAGCAGAAAAAAAGGAAAGCTGCAGCTTAAGTTCCTTATAGGACTGATTGCAATGACCGTGGTCCTGATGATAACCCTGTGTCTTGTCATCACACGGCAGTACCGCCGCAGCATGGAATCATATTACACCAAGATGGCCTTTGACCAGGCTAAGATAGCTGCGGAGTATATTGACGGAGACACCATTAAGGACTATGCGCTGACACGAAAGACAGACAGCTACTACGACCAGGTAAGCCGTTATCTCCTGTATATGAAGGAGACCATAGGCATCAAGTATTTTTACGTGGTCATCCCCTGCGAGGACCATATGTACTATATATGGGACGTGGGAAAGACGGGGGAGGAGGGAGTATGCAGACTGGGGGATGTGGACGACTATTATCAGGGCGGCAGGGAAATCATGCGGGGCGCTTATCTGCATCCGGATGGTGAGGACACCATTCTCATAACAGATAATGAGGAGTACGGCTATCTGGCTTCCGCCTATGTGGCTATTCGGGATTCTTCAGGCCGGCCAGTGGCCCTGTCATGCGTGGATATTTCCATGGACATGATTAACAGGCAGATAGGGAGCTTCGCAGCCGCGGTGGTGCTGGTCATCCTGGCAGTCCTCCTTGTCTTTATCGTGGGATATTTTTTCTTTATCCGACAGTCGGTCTTAAGGCCCTTAAACCGCCTGAGTCAGGCGGCGAGGACCATTGTCAGCGAACAGATGGATGACCTCTCTAATTTCCATGTGGACGTAAAGACCGGGGATGAGATAGAGGAGCTGGGGGAAGCCTTCAGCCACATGGCCCATGAGCTATACAGTTATATTGAGAATCTGTCAGCTGTGACAGCGGAAAAGGAACGCATCGGGGCGGAACTGGACGTGGCCACCCATATCCAGGCCAGCATGCTGCCGGGCATTTTCCCGGCCTTCCCAAACCAGTCGAAATTTGACATCTATGCAACCATGCAGCCGGCCAAGGAGGTGGGGGGAGACTTTTACGATTTCTTTCTGGTGGACCAGGGACATCTGGCAGTGGTGATCGCGGACGTGTCGGGCAAAGGTGTGCCGGCTGCCCTGTTTATGGTCATCGCAAAGACGCTGATCAAGGACCACACCCAGGCAGGCGCCACCCCGGCTGAGGTATTCGGCGAGGTAAATGCCCAGCTCTGCGAGAGCAACGAGGAAGGGCTGTTTGTCACCGCATGGATGGGGGTTCTGGAAATTGCCACCGGGCATATGGTTTATGTCAATGCGGGCCATAACCCGCCGCTGGTGCGTCAGGCAGGAGGCAGCTTCGGATACATGAAGCTGAGGCCGGGATTCGTGCTGGCCGGAATGGAGGGAATCCGGTATAAGTCAGGTGAAATTGACCTGTCTCCCGGCAGTACGCTGTACCTCTATACAGACGGCGTCACCGAGGCCGCCAACAGGGAGAATGAACTCTACGGTGAAGAACGGCTTTTATCTGTGCTTGCCGCTCATGAGGACGCTGCGCCGGAAGAACTTCTTCCTGCTGTAAAGGCGGATATAGACGCTTTTGCAGGGGACGCGCCCCAGTTTGACGATATAACCATGCTTGCGTTAAAGCTGTCAGAAAAAAGGGGACAGCCAGCAGAGGAGGGAGCGCTATGATGGAGTTGACGGTACCGGCCGCATTGGAGGAACTGGAGCATGTACAGGAATTTGTGGAACAGGCGTTGGAGGAACAGGGGGTTTCCATGAAGATTCAGATGCAGATTTCCATTGCAGTGGAGGAAATCTATGTCAATATTGCCCGGTATGCATACCACCCCGAAATCGGGCAGGCCACGGTGCGGTGTGCGGTGGGAGGAAATCCCCTGCAGGTAACCATTCAGTTTTTAGACAGCGGCAAGCCATTTGATCCCCTGGCCAAGCCGGATGCAGACACCACCCTTTCCGCTGAGGAACGGGACATCGGCGGACTGGGAATCCTCATGGTGAAGAAGTCCATGGATGATGTTGTTTATGAATACAGGGACGGCTGTAATATATTGACATTGATGAAACGTCTTTGACCCATTGGGCAAAGGAAGAAGGGTCATGAGAGAGGAAGATAAAATATGAAGATAAATATCAGGAAATGTCTGCTTGCCTGCATGGCATCCATGACGCTCATATCGTTTACTGCCTACGGGTCGGAACAGTCAGACCAGGATCAGATTCTAAGGGAAATAGCGGAACGCATTGCCGCCTCCGGGGATATACTGGACAAAATACAGGAAGGCGCTCCGTGGGAGGATGTGCAGAAGCTGGTGGAGGATTTAAAGCCGATGGACGTGGGCGGTCCGGGGCTTGATTCAGAGGAAGGAGAAAGCCGGGGCGCGTCCATGACCGGGGCTATGGTAGGGGCAGGTGGCACGGACTCTGGGGGAGGCAGTTCTTCCAATATAAATCTTGAGTTGGCCAGGCTACAGATACAGCTGGCCAACAGCACCAAAGATACCATGACGCCCTATATGAATGAGATAAACCGCATTCAGGAGGATCAGAACAGGGCAGGCAGCTTTTTATCCCAGGCACGGCAGATACAAAAAAGCGCAGAGAGCTCCAGAAAAAGCATTGCCATGCCGGATACGATGAAGTTCTACATGGATACCAATAAGATATCATACCCCAAGTCAAACCAGGGCCTTCTGTATTCGTCGGACCAGTGGAAGTCTGTTATACGGGGCCTGGAGGATTATATAGAAAAAACCGGCGCACAGGTTCAGTCCCTTATGGTAAAGATGCAGGAGCTTATGGGAGAGTATAACAGTTACAGCCAGGGAGCCTCCTCATCCCTTCAGGGCGGGTATAAGCCCCTCCAGGGCATTACCAGGGGACAGAGCCTTTTTTCCCAGCATGGAGGAGCTGTGAATACAGCGCCCATTGCCACCAGTATGATAATCGGCGTGTTCATCGGAATGGCTGTTATGTGGGGAATTCTCAAAAAGAAAGGTCCGGGATCCGGGAAGGAGGCCCATTCGTGACCGGCCTGAAGCTGGCAGCCGCCCTGGTGTGCGTACTCTACGGGGGATGGGAGTGTATCCGCAGAAAGCAGCCCCTCTTTTTTAAGCTCCTTCTCTACGCCATGGCCAGTTATCTGCTGGGAACCCTGTTCACAGCCGGCTATGCATTGGTCTATGGCCATGAACCGGAGGGATTTCATGTGGGAATATTGGGTTACATGGGAACCTATTTCTTCCTGCTGTCCTCCTACTATGGCGCTATCAACCGGCTGGCGGACGGCGGCGAGGCCAGATACCGGGGATACAGGCTGACTGCTGCCTCCGGTCCCCTTCTGGTGCTGGTGCTGCTTGCCCACTCGGTGCGGACCCTGGGGGCCGGGGCCTGCCTGACCTATGCCCTCCTATGCCTGCCCATTGCCCCGACCCTGTATTTTTCCATCAAGCACCTGATATTACCGGATGTGGATTTGGGAATCATCCGGGTGATGCGCCCTTACAATGCCTGCGTCATCGTATTCTGCATGGTGCAGGTCCTTTTACAGGCCCCTGCATGTACCGGTTTGGATATCCGGGCGGCCGGGTCTGTCCTGTCGTCGGTGCTTCTTATGACGCTGCTGCCAATGGCCGAAATGGGGGTGCGCAAATGGTTTATATAATATTTCTCTGTCTGACCATCCCCATGCTTCTGATGCTTCCGCTGCTGGAGATCAGGTCGCGCTGCATAGTGGGTTTTATGCTTCTGGGGACCGTCACAGCCCTGTCCGCCTATGAAATCAATACCATCGTGTATCCCATGACAGGACTGAGCGCCAGAAGCTTTTCCGAGCTGGTTCCGCCCATGACGGAGGAATTGCTCAAGGCAATGCCGGTGCTTTTGTATGCGGTTTTGCTGGATGACCGGAGAAACAGGGTGCTCCCGATTGCCATGGCGGTGGGCGTGGGCTTTGCCATTCTGGAAAATTCCATGATCTTAATTGACAACGTGGGATCGGTAACCGTACTGTGGGCCACGGCAAGAGGCTTCTCCGCCAGCCTGATGCACGGACTGTGCACCGTGGTGGCGGGAACCGGAATCACATACGTTAAAAAACAAAAAAAGCTGTTCTACACCGGAACCTTCGGGCTTCTGTCCATTTCCATCACCATGCATGCCCTGTTCAACCTGTTGATTCAGTCAGTTTATGATTATATCGGTATGGCTATGCCATTGGTACTCTATGGGCTGATTTACTGGCTGTATAAGGGGCAGAGGGTCCGTCTTCCATTTTAGGGGGGCCTGGAGTACAAGACCTGGTGAATCAGGATGCCCGGGTGCAGGTAGAATTTACCGGGAGCACGGAAGCATTCCTGACGAGCCAACATCCGCCCTGGACCCTGCCATGATGGGTGAGGTGCTTTCCGTCATACGCGCCCTGGCAGGGGAAGGGATCACCATGCTGATTGTTACCCATGAGATGAAATTTGCCCGGTATGTTTCCTCCTGCATCTTTTATATGGACCAGGGAGAACTATATGAGGACGGTCCTCCGGAACAGATTTTCGGCCATCCAAAAAAGGAGCGTACCAGGGCCTTTGTCAAAGGGCTCGAAGTCTTTGAACAGGAGATTACATCCCGGCGTTTTGACTTCATCGAAATCAATACGGCCATTGAGGAATTTGGACGCAGGCAGATTCTTTCCCAGAGGCATATCAACAATATTGCACTTATCTTTGAGGAACTGTGTGTCCAGACACTGCTGGGGCGTATGGGGGTGAGATACGTTTGGGCTTTGCGGTTGAGGTGTCTGAGGCGGATGAATCCTGCCTGGTGACAGTGACCTATGGCGGCAATGCATTTAACCCGTTTATGGGCTGTTCTGATTCACTGTCCATGGTGCTGCTCTCCAGGATGGTGCGCCAGTACAGCCATCGTTTCCAGAATGGAAACAATCAGATGAACCTGTATCTGTAAGAGAATGCATTACAGATATCATATAGTTCCCACCAAGACAGCCTGATATTCCATGCCTTTTCCATTTCAGAATCACATTGCCTGAAATGTGCCGGGATGATAAAATGGAAACAGACAGGGCGAATTGGTGGGATTTAAATTGCAAAGGGGGAGCCGGAGTGAAAAGAAAGACATGAAAAGAAAAACATGGATTGCGGTTCTGGTCTTACTATGTTTCATCGCCGTATCAGACGTGAACACAGGCATACTGTCAGGTAAACCGTCCTTCTGTCTGGCGGGACCCATTGCCATTGCGAGAATCGCAGGCAAGGAGGATTTACTGAATTGGTATCAATCAGACAGTGCCAATGGAGGATTCGCCGTTCTTACCGCGGACCTGGTGATAGACGGTAAGGTGGAGCTGGGGATGGAACAGGGGAACGCAGGCCGGAGAAGGGAATTAAACACCAGGGATTTTACCATCCGTATCGCTAATAAAGGGCGGTTGACAGTGGACAACCCGGACCTTTATTTTATGGGAAACAAGGAAATTATGACCGTGGAGAGCGGAGGCAGACTGTCTCTGTCTCAGGGCGGGACATATGAAAGCCTGTATTCCGATCACATCCTGGTCCAAGCGGGAGGAAAATACGAGATTTCCTCCCGTTTTCATCTGGCGGGAGGAATCAGGGATGAAAATAGAGAGCCGGAAACCTCAGATCCGCCCGGCGAAAGCTGGGGAGAGGACGTGCCTGCGGCAAGGCCGCTGCTGCCCAATCCCGACAGCACTGTTCCCACTGTGGCCTGCGCGGAGGGAGAACCGCCGAAAAAGGAGGAGTACCCTGCTTATGACCTTGTGCTTTATCAGGCGGACAATGGGAAATATGAGTGGGCAGAAATACCGGTGCAGTGGGACTTGTCCTCCGTGGATTTTAACCGGGCGGGTGTGTATAGGGTATGGGGAAATTATTCCAAGGAGGCTCTGACAGACCGGAACCTGTGCAACCCAAGCGATCTGCGGGCATCCCTGGACGTGGCGGTGCAGAGCAGAACGTCAATGAAAATAGAAGCGGCAGACATTCTGTCAGCAGACGCGGACGGCTATGCAGTGATGCGGATACGGATTGCGGGAATTCCTGATAATGCAGTGGGACTGTATCTTTATTACAGTTTTGACCAGGTCAGCTATGAGATGGCAGCATGGACAGGGAAAGATGGGGAATATACGAACTACCTGGAACAAAATGCTGCTTCCGGCCAGGCCTATGATTATATTGTCTTTAAATACAACATAGGAAACCGGCCCATATGGTTTAAAACCCAGCTAAAGGTAAGAGATGGGGATGCGGTGCGCACTGTGACTTCCGATCCGGTAAAATGCCAGGTCAGTCTGGTGCCGGAAGCCACAAAGCCGTCGTCTGACAGCGACGGAAGTTCCGGGGGCAACAGAGGCGGAGGCGGACAGGGAACATCCGGAAGGGGCGGTGTGGTTTCCGGGAATGCCTCAGGAGGATCTGGAGCCGGCGGGGTAGATAGCGCCGGCGGAGGAGAGATGGCAGGAGACCAGGCTGGTATGGGAGAGGGCAGTCCGGGAGGAGCCGGGGTGTGGGGAGGCGGTTTTGGCATTCCTGCCACAGGGCAGCCGGACAGCATCCGGCCGGATACTGACAGGTCGGATACGGCCCGGGTAACGCAAGGGGATGTGTCTGCATCAGACCATCCTGAGGATGGACTTTTTGGGGAACGAAACAGACTGGGCAGAGACGCATATGGAAGGCGGGGGATGCCTGGAGATGAAAACGGAGACAATACGGAAGAGGCCGGTGATGCGCTCCAGGCTAATGCCGGAAAGGTTGAAACAGGACCAGGGGGAGACGGACAGGAAGGGGGAGAAGGGGACGGTTCTTCTGCTTCCGACGGCCGGCATGGACGCGTAAAGCGGTTCGTGTATGTTTTTGCAGGCTCTGCCGGAATTCTTCTGAGCGCTAATCTGGGAGTGGGGCTGCTGAAAGGGCGCAGAGGAGAGAGTGGGGTGAAGCGTTTAGTGAGGAAATGGAGGCGGAAAGGGTAGCTGGCCGCTGTGTCCGGGTACTCCGCGGCATAGAGTGTCCAAAATTCTACACCGGAAGGCCCGTGTTCCAAGGATTCCATAAAATGGGACAGTTGGCATAATTACGGACTGCATGGACACGCCCTGCACCCCAGCGCCTTCCCTGTGGGCGTGGCCGCACATCCGCCCAGCGCTGTTTCGCGCAGGTCAGGGGACAGCTGTCTTCCCACACGGTACATGGCCGCGAGCATTTCATCAAAAGGAATCAGCTGGCGGATGCCGCTCAGGGCCAGCTCCGCAGCGGTCAGCGCAACAGCGGCGCCTGCGGCGTTCCTGCCCTGGCAGGGGCATTCCACCAGACCTCCCAGGGGGTCGCACACCAGGCCCAGCAGGTTCATGAGAACCGACGAGGCGGCATTGAGACACTGTTTTGCAGTTCCTCCCATGAGCTCCACGGCAGCCGAGGCGGCCATAGCCGAGGCAACCCCCACCTCTGCCTGGCAGCCGCCCACCGCGCCTGCCACGGTGGCGTTTCTCATGGCCAGGTAACCGATGGCGCCGGCATTAAACAGAGCATCTATTACCCTGCTGTCAGGAATGCTGTATTCTTCCTGGAGTGCCAGAAGCAGGCCGGGGACAATGCCGGAGGATCCGGCCGTGGGAGCCGCCACAATGAGCCCCATGGATGTATTTGTCTCCAGGACGGCCATGGAATAGGTGATTGCCCTGGAGAGAACGCTGCCGCAGATGGCGGCTCCTCTGGCCCGGTGCAGGTCTGCCAGCCTGGCTTCTCCGCCAATAAGCCCCCCTATGGATTTTTTTGGTTCCTGGATAGGAGAAGAGGCTGATTCACGCATGATGGAAAGGGCATGGTCCATCTTTGCATATATATCTTCCAGGCTGGTCTCAGCCAAGGTGCATTCCCTCTGTTTCATGATATCTGAGATAGGACAGTTCAGCTTTTGGCAGAAGTCCAGAAGCTCTTTTGCATTCTTAAAATCCATTTTCGTTTTCTCCCTTCACCGGTATAAACATAACATCCTGTACATCCGGGTTTTCGTAAATCCGTGATACCATATGGTCCGGCAGGCTTCCGTCAAATTCAATGATGCTGTAAGCCCTGTCTCCTTTTGTTTCCCGGAACAGCTTCATAAAGGCAATGTTTACATATCCCTCGCTGAGACAGCGGGTGATATGGGCCAGGACACCCAGGCGGTCGCGGTGTATGATGATGAGTGTGCTGTACTCGCCGGAAAAGTCCACGTCTATATGGTCAATGCGGCTGATCCGTACCTTCCCGCCTCCCAGGGATTCGCCCCGCACCGAGTAAGTGCGCCCGTTTAAGCAGGTTATGCGGATATCCACTGTGTTGGGGTGGGTGTCCGAATCAGTGTCATCGGTGATGAAACGGTAGGAGAGTCCCCGTTCTTCTGCCACGGAACATGCAAGGGGTATCCTTCTGTCGTCTGTGGAAAAGCCCATGATTCCTCCCAGGAGCGCCAGGTCTGTTCCATGGCCCTTATGGGTCTTTGCAAAGGACTGGTAGAGGGTAAATTCCACATGTGTAATGGGACTGTCCGCCATTTTCCCGGCCAGCAGGGCAATGGAGCATGCGCCGGCTGTGTGGGAACTGGAGGGCCCTATCATTTCCGGGCCCAACACGTCAAATATACTGATAAATGCCATATGTAATCTCATCCTTTTCTTTTTTTGCAGATGGTACTGCAGAGGCTTATCCTTGATTGAACCCAGGTAATTGACATCTGCGTAAGTGCATTGTATCATAAAGGATAAATAAATCAAATTCATGAATTTTATATATATAATAAATTAAATTCATAGATTGTCAGGAGGTAGTTAAATGGAGTTAAGACAGCTGCAGACCTTTGTGACTATCACCCAGACCGAAAGCTTTTCCAGGGCAGCAGAGGTTTTAGGCTATACCCAGTCAGCCCTGACCGTGCAGATACGCCTTTTGGAAAATGAGCTGGGAGTAAAACTGTTTGACCGTATGGGGAAACGGGTTTACCTGACAGCGCCCGGCAGGCAGTTTCTGGGCCATGCCAACCAAATTATCCGGGATATAAAATGTGCCAGGGAATTTGCAAAAAGCGAGGAGGAGCTGTGCAGCCCCCTTCATGTGGGAACACTGGAATCCCTGTGTTTTTCAAAGCTTCCCCAGATACTGAATTCCTTTCGCAGCAGCCATCCCAGGGTTCCGGTCAAGGTGACTGCTTCCACACCAAACCAGCTGATTGATATGATGGAGAGGAACCAGCTGGATTTGATATACATTCTGGACCGGCCAAGGTATAATGATAATTGGAATAAGGTCATGGAAGTCCGGGAACCCATTGTGTTCGTGGCTTCTCCCTCCTGCGGCCTTGGGGGGAACAGGGTAATCAGCCTGGAGGAAATCATGGACGAGCCGTTCTTCCTGACGGAAAAGAATGAAAATTACAGGCGGGAGCTGGATTGTTTCCTGGAATCACAGGGAATGGTCCTCACTCCCTTTTTGGAAATCAGCAATACGGAATTCATCATAAGGATGATAAGGAAGAACCGGGGCATATCATATCTTCCCCTGTTTGCGGTGCAGGAATATGTAAAACGTGGGGAGCTGGCTGTGCTTGATGTGGCTGACTTCAGGCTGGCCATGTATCAGCAGGTTATTTATAACAGGAATAAGTGGCTGACAAAAGAGATGGATGCGTTTATCCGTATTACAGCCAACCACTCAGGAACCGGGTCAATATGCGGCGGTAACGATATATAAAGCGGCAGAAGCAGCTGGATACAGGAAGGTCCGGCAGTGCAGGGAGCTTTTTAGGGGGAAATATGGGAAGGGTGCAGATGAGTACAGAAGAGAAAACCGGCCGCAGAGCCAGGGATAGAAAAAAGAAAAATTGGCGGGAAGAAAGCTTTGAAACCACAAAATCCCACAGCAGACCAGCCGTGAGCAGGATGTCAGCCAGCATCCTTCTTTTGGCTGGTCTGTTGTTTATGGTGACAGGATGCAGCCCCGCAGCGCCCCCTGGGTCCGTCAGCCGTCAGGACCCAGAGGTGAAAATACGGGTGGTCTGCTCATCAGGGGACATTAGATGGAAGAGCGGAATGGAGAATGCGGCAGAAGCTTTCATGAAATCTAATCAGGACATTAAGGTGGAGCTGTATTTCATGCCGGAAGCAGAAAACCAGACATACGCCAGGCGGCTGGAAGTGCTGGCTGCCCAGGGAGAGTTTAACGATATCGTGGAGCTGAGGGAGACGGACTCCCTTGTACAGGCAGGGCTTCTGGCCCCCATGCCGGAGGAAGTGTATTCGCTGGTGGAGAATCCCGGTACCTGCGGCGGCATATGCTATGGTGTTCCCCTTTACACCACCACCCTGGGGATGATTTATAATGCGGAGATATTTGAACGGCTGGGACTTTGCGCACCTCGCACATATGAGGAATTTCTTCGGGTGTGCGCCACCCTTAAGGCATCAGGATATGATGCCATTGCCCTGGGAGCTGCCGGCGACCGGCATATGAAATATTGGGGGAATTACCTGTTCTGCAACTACATTGCGTCAGGGGACGGACAGGCCTGCTGGACCAAAGAAAAGGCAGCGGAGATGCTGGGGGATTTCCGTGATCTGGCCAGCCGGGGATATATCAATTCCCGGTACAGGGCAGTGACAGACCGTGAGACAGCCAGGGCCATATCCACCCGGCAGGCGGTCATGGTGTATGCAGGGCCTCAGATGCTGCAGCAGATAGAGAACCTGAATCCTCAGATCCGCCTGGGCTTCTTCTTTCTTCCTGGAAAGAACGGGACTGTCTATGCAATGGACGACAGAAGTGTGCAGTGGGGGATTTCGTCGCTGACTGCCGGGGATGGAAAAAAGATGGATGCGTGTGCCCGGTTCCTTCAGTTCTGCTATTCCGAAGGCGTATATGAAACCATATTGGAAATCATGAACGGGAACTCTGTGACAGTCCGCCGGGTGAACATGCCGGACACGCCGGACAGGAAAATCATGGAGGCTGCTTATGAGGGAAGTCCTGTGCATACGGAGTTTCTGCTTAAGGATGCCCAGCCGCCGGATGGTTTTATTGAATGCTATGACCGGATGCTGGTTGAGACGCTGTGGGGCGGAACATCAATTTCATCCCTGGCAGATAATATGTTGGAACGCTGGGAGGAGCCGTGATGCAGAGAAAAGTAAACAGATTGATTCGTCTGGCCACATCCTTTGTGATTCTGGGCCTGGTGCCTCTTCTGGCTGCCGGCACGGCGTTAACGGGACATTTCAGAAGCAATATGGAACGTGTGGTGCTGGATGACATAGGGCGCATGGTGAGCTATGGGGGCAGCAATACAGAGGCGGTGTTGGAGGAATGCAGCAGCCTGACAAAGCATATCTATGACGTTTCCACGGATGATGGAATGTTCCTGTACCAGATTTTAAAATCCCCCGGTCTTGGCCGGGAGGAAAGGAAAATGGAAATTACCCTTCTTCTGAGTGATTTTCTGGACAGGGACAGCAGGCTGCGCAGCGTTTATTTTAAGGACCGGAAAGGGCAGATTTATTATGCTACCAGGAACGCGTATAAGGTACTGGATGAGGACGCGTTCCGGTATTGGACCGGGAAAGAGGATGAGAAAGGGGATTTTTCGGTCCTGCCCGCCCATATGGATGATTATTTTCAGGATTGCGGGAGTCAGGTCATTACCTTCCGGCGCAGTTATCAGGATATCACCTCCTTAAAGACCATAGGAAGCTGTCTGGGCCATTTTTATATGGACATGGATGTAAGCAGGCTGCAGTCCGCGCTTTCCGATATAGATTTGGGATTCGGCGCATCCTTTTATATTATGGATGATAGCGGAGCATGCATTTACCGTGTTGATACCGACGGGAGCGGGAATACAGCGGACAGTATGGCGTCCCTTCTCCCGTCCATGAATCAGGAGACGGGCAGCCTTCTTGGGGACGGAACCTATGTGGTGTATAAACGTCTGGAACCTTATGGCTGGACCGTGGCCGTACAGGCAGCACAGGACCGGGTCCTGGTTATGGAGAGTACCATCCGGTATACAGCAGTGTTTTTAGGCGCGGTTTTCCTGGCGTTTTTTTGCCTGTACTCCTATTTCCCGGAGCGGATTCACAGACCATAGGAGTCTTTGGAGAGCGGGATGGCTGAGATCCAGAAGGGCAGCCGGGAATCCCGGTTCCATTTCCACAACTTTATTTCTTTGCATTAGCCCCGGGATGCTGTATAATGGAAAAAACAATAAACCAACAATAAACAAACAGCAGGTCAAGAGAATAGGGCGGAAAAACAGCATGGAAATCAGAATATTGGAATTGATTGAAGGAGCAAAGAAAGCAGAGGGATTAACCGTTATCATAGATGTGTTCCGGGCTTTTTCCCTGGAGTGCTATCTGTATGCCCGGGGGGCGTCTGCCGTATTCCCGGCCGGAAGCGTGGAGGAGGCCAGGCATATGAAACAGGTACATCCGGAATATCTTCTCATTGGAGAGCGCTGGGGCCGCAGGTGTGTGGGCTTTGACTATGGAAATTCACCGTCCCAGACCCGGGACGCGGACTTGTCAGGGAAAAAAATCGTACATACTACAAGCGCGGGAACACAGGGAATCGTGAATGCCGTACACGCAGAGGAGATACTGACCGGAAGCCTGGTGAATGCCAGGGCAGTTGCCGATTATATCAGCAGAAGACAGCCGGAGACAGTATCCCTGGTAGCCATGGGAAACGGAGGAGAAAGGACTGCAAGGGAGGATGTGATTTGCGCCCGGTATATCAAATGTCTTCTGGAGGGCAGACCCTGCCTTATAGACGAGGAAATACGGTCCCTGAAGACAGCCGGCGGCGAACATTTCTTTAATCCCCATACCCAGGAAATCTATCCTCAGGAGGATTTCTGGCTCTGCACAAAGCATGATATCTTCCCCTTTGTCCTTCGGGTGGAAAAGCGGGATGACGGTAGTCTGGAAAGTGTGAAGATTGATTTAGGGGAAGGATGGGACGCGGTGAGCTGAGTCTGTCAGGAATGGGAGGATTTGTATGAAAAAGAGAGAGGGAGGAATACTGGCATGGGCGGCAGCGGTATTCCTGTTAGTAGGGATGGCAGCCGGCTGTTCACGCAGTGAGGAAGCCAGGTATCAGCTGAATCCCAAACAGCCGGTTATGATTACGGTATGGAATTATTATAACGGGCAGACAAAACAGGCCTTTGACAATCTGGTGTCCAGATTCAATGAAACACTGGGCACGGAAATGGGAATTATTGTGGACAGTGTCAGCTATGGAGATGTAAACCAGCTGGCGGAGGAGGCTTACAATTCAGCCAGCGGAAGGCTGGGAGCTGACGCCATGCCCAATCTGTTTGCAGCGTATCCGGAAAATGCCTACCGCATTGATGTGTTGGGCAAGCTTGTGGACCTGAATCAATATTTTTCCGAGGATGAGCTGAAGGTATACCGGGCGGATTTTCTTCAGGACTGCAGCTTCGGCGGGAATTATGGGCTTAAAATTCTTCCTGTTGTGCGCTCTACGGAAAATCTGTTTCTGAATAAGACGGACTGGGACAGGTTTGCAGGGGACACAGGGGTCCGGCTGGACCGTCTTTCTACCTGGGAGGGGGTGGCTGAGACAGCCAAGGCCTATTACGAGTGGTCGGGGGGCAAGGCATTTCTGGGCATTGACAGCCTGGCCAACTACATCATTGTTGCGTCCGTGCAGACAGGAAATGATATTTATAAGCTGCAGGACGGCCAGGTGACGTTTTCCTTTGACCAGGACCTGGCCAGGATTTTGTGGGATGAACTGTATGTGCCCTACGTAAAGGGCTATTATGCAAATCTGGGCAAGTTCCGTTCTGATGATGAAAAGACAGGGGATATACTGGCTTATGTAGGCTCCAGCGCAGGGGCGGTTTATTTTCCAAAGGAAGTGACCCTGAATCAGAATGAAATCTACCGGATTGAGAGCAGTGTTCTTCCATATCCCTGTTTCCGCGACGGGGACTTGTGCGCCATGGTCCAGGGGGCCGGATTCGCTATTGCACAAAGCGACAGTACCCATGAGTATGCATCGGCCGTATTTCTGAAATGGCTGACCCAGGAGGAGCAGAATCTGGATTTTGCGGTGAACAGCGGTTATCTGCCGGTGGAGAACAGTTCCCTGAACCAGGGATATGCCAAGGCTATGGCAGCCTATTCCGGTACGCCGGAATATAATCCCACGATAGGAGGGTCCGCAGAGGCTACTCTGAAAATGCTCTCTGAATACCGCTTTTATTCCAATCCTCCCTTTGAGGGAAGCTATGAGATGAGACAGTTTTACGGCGAATATATGGAGGCTTCTGTGGACAATGCCCGTCTGGAGGCTGAGGATAAGATGAAGGCCGGCATGACAAAGGAAGAGGCCCAGGCCCAGGTCACGGATGAGGCCCATTTCCAGGAATGGTATGAAGGGTGGCAGGATAATGCCGCTAAATTATTAGGGAGCTGATGAGGAATATGAAACAAAAGCAGTCCATAGCATCAAAATGCTCTGCCTTTACTGCGGGTCTGGTGATTCTTCAGTCTCTGCTGGTTCTGGGGATGCTGATAGCGGGCGGAATATTGAAGCAGACCAGGGATACGGCGTACCAGTCATTTGCGTCCACTGTGACCCTCAGGGCCAGCTCCATTCAGGACCAGATTGACAACCGGTGGACCAATATTCATCCCTATGTACAGGAATTGTCCGACCGATTGTCTGAGAGCGGCTATGGGGAGGGAAAAATGGATGCGGAGTCATTTCTGATTGGCTCTGCGGATACCCTTATATCCATGCTGCATGTCAGCGGTACCACGGGCACATTTCTGATACTGGATGAACCGGGGCAGGGAAAAAGCATGCCGGCTCTGTATTTCAGGGACTATGACCCGGAGACATACAGCGCGGACAACAGTGATTTGTTCCAGGTAATGGGACCTGCAGAGATATCCAGGAGATACCAGATTCCTCTGGACAGCGTTTGGCATTACGGCCTGTCATTGAATGAAGAAAACAGGAAGTTTTTTGATATGCCGTTTCAGGCGGCCGGCCAGTCCAGGGATTATGAAAAGCTGGGATACTGGAGCCGGCCTTTCTACATGACACCTGAGGATGTGCCTGTCATCACCTACACCGTTCCGCTCTTTGACCGCGTTGGCCAGGTCCACGGTGTGATTGGGGTGGAGATATCCCTGGAGCATATAAGAAAGCTGCTGCCTGCCAACGAGTTGTCTGCCCAGGATTCACCGGGGTACATGGTTGCCGCAATGCAGGAGAACCCGCAGGAGCTGTTTGTTCTGGTCAAGAAGGGCGAGTACCAGAACAGGCTTTTTGGGGATGAACCGCTGCTCAGGATAAAGCAGGAGGACGAAACGTACTCTATCTGTCAGGTATCCAGCCTTACAGGAGAAAAGATATACGGCTGTATTAAGAGCCTGGATTTATACGGCACAAAGAATGTTCCATATGACAGCGGGAACTGGGTGGTTCTGGGATTAATGAGAGGGGATGCACTGTATGGTTTTCTTCACCGGATCATAAAGATTTTTGCAGTGACATTGATGGTATCCCTTTTGCTGGGTGCCGGGGCCGCCGGGTTCATCAGCAGGAAAATCACGGAACCTGTGGCAAAGCTGGCCGCCAAAGTAAGGAATTTTGATTATACCAGAAAAATCAGGCTGGAGAGGACCGGGATAGAGGAATTGGATTTGTTGTCTCAGGCAGTGGAGATATCCAATCAGAATCTGCTGGACAACACACTTAAAATGTCTGAAATCATGGACCTTCTGGGCCTTCATATCGGTGCCTTTGAGTACAGTCCCGGCGGATATGGAGTACAGGTCACAAAACAGATCTTTCCCCTTATGGAACTTCCATGTGAGGACGAGAATCATTTGTATGTGGATGAGAAGGTATTTCTGTCCAGGCTGTCGGATATGCAAAGATGTCCGGTGCCGGAGGAAAACGGAATCTACAGAATCAGCGGAAAAACAGAGCGCTGGGTACGGATTACCCTGTCTCTGCGCCACGGCCATTCCCTGGGAATCATTGAGGATGTGACCGTTGATATGATGAAAAAACAGAGAATTAAATATGAGAGGGACCATGACAGCCTGACCAGGATTTACAGCCGGGCAGCTTTCCAGCGGGAGGCAGAGGCCATACTGGAACAGGCGGGAGAAATGCCGGGACAGACAGGAGAAATGCCGGGCCTGAGCGGAAACGGCCCTGTCAATTTGGGAACCGCCGCAATGGTTATGCTGGATTTAGATGGCCTTAAGTCAGTAAATGATACCTACGGCCATGAAAGCGGCGATATCTATATCAGAGAGACCGCAGTATGCATGAAAGGGATACCGGAGGACCATGCCATAGTTGGCAGGCGTTCCGGGGACGAGTTTTTCATTCTGTTGTTTGGCTATGAGGACAGGAATGGCGTCAGGAAACAATTGAGGGATTTCTATGATATTCTGGATAAACACCCAGCCGTTCTGCCTGACGGAATACAGCTGAAAATCCAGATTTCGTCAGGCATTGCCTGGTATGGAGGTGAACTCTGTACATTTGAGGAACTGGTAAGATGTGCGGACATTGCCCTGTACGAGGCAAAGTCCACCATGAAGGGACAGACCGTGGAGTACAGTAAAGGATGAGGCTTCTGCGGTTTTTCAGGGGGAACATGCAGGGTCCTGCTGAAAAACATGCAGGGTTGTCATGCCCGGAATTCACCGGCAGCCACCTCCTCATCCAATAGCCGGATGAATTCTTTTAGTATGGTATTTCCCTTTACTCCTTTATGATACAAGCCAAAAGCAAGGGGAGGTATTCCCGTTACCGGGATATAACAGAGCCCTTTTTTATCACTGCCCGGATAGAAGGGGAGAAGGCTGTATCCAAGGCCTGCCCTTACCAGAGCCAGTATGCTTTCATAGGTATCCACAAAGAAAAGCTCCGAAGGATGGCAGGAGGAGGAAGCACGGATTTGAGACTGGAGTACGGTGGCTGGCAGCCTGTGGGGCTCACCCAGGACTATGGGCCCCTCCAGCTCATCCACATTCAGGCAGGTGCGCCCGGCGTAGGGATGTCCGGCACTGCACACGCAGGCCAGCGGTATCCGGGCCAGCTCATGGAATAAGCCGATGGGTTTCTTCTGCTCATCCTGCTGGAAGCCGAACATGACGTGGATGCGCTCTTCATCCAGAAGATTGGCCATGGACTTAAACGGAATCAGTTTCACAGTGGGGTGGAGGGTGGGGAAACGATCCGCCAGCCTGCGTATGACAGGGGGAAGAAGATCTAACTCTGACTGGTTATGGCACCCCACGGTGAGAAACAGAACGTCATTGCTTCCTATGCCCAGCCGTTTTTTAGCGCCGCAGGCAATCTTCAGGATGCTGGATGCATCCTCCATGAACATGAGCCCGGCTTCAGTCAGGTTTACATTTTTACTGGTACGCACAAAGAGCCTGGTCCCCAGCTCGTCCTCCAGGGATGTAATCTGATGGCTTACAGCCGGCTGGGTAATTTTTAAAAAATCAGCTGCCTTGGAAAAATTCAGATATTCCGCCACGGCCAGAAAACATTCTAACTGCACTGTATTCATAGGAATCGCCTCCTGAATTTCCTTTGAATTTCTGTTGCTGTTTCTTTTCAATCTTTGTTAATCTTCTTTTGTTCGATTGACTCTAAAAACAATACTAATAGTAAACAATAAAATATTTTTATAGATTATAACATATTTGAATTTCACATTCAACAGGATATGAGGTATAAATATAGGGAGCTAATTATTAGCTAGTTAACTATTTTGTGCGTGTTCAGAACCGTTACCGGCTAATGGCACAGTCAGTTGCAATACCTAAAAAATAAGGAGACACTATATAAGGAGACAGAATATGAGAACGATTTTAGCACAGCTTAAGCAATATAAAAAAGATTCCATTCTGACCCCTCTCTTTACCGCCCTGGAGGTAATTATGGAGGTCATGCTTCCTTTTATCACAGCGCTGATTATTGATGAGGGAATCCAGGAAGGGAACATGAGAAAGGTATATACCTATGGAGGAGTCATGATTGTCATGGCTTTTATCAGCCTGATATCCGGGGCTATGGCAGGAAAGTACGCGGCCAGCGCATCCTCCGGTCTGGCCTGTAATCTGAGAAAGGGAGTCTATGACAAGGTGCAGGACTTTTCCTTTTCAAACATTGATAAGTTCAGCACGGCAGGTCTGGTGACCCGTATGACCACGGATGTAACCAATATCCAGAACGCATATCAAATGTGCATCCGGGTGGCTGTCAGGGCGCCCCTCATGCTGGTATGCAGCATGGTCATGTCCTTCATGATTAGCCCCCGGCTCAGCATGATTTTCCTGGGAGCCATTCTGTTTTTGGCATGTATACTGGGAATCATCATGATGGCGGCCAGGAAGATATTCAACGTTGTTTTCACAAAATATGACGACCTGAATGCAGGGGTCCAGGAAAATGTTTCCGGCATCTGGGTGGTGAAGGCCTATGTGCGGGAGGATTATGAGAACCAGAAATTCACCAGTGCAGCAGAAAACCTCTGCCGCCTGTTCGTAAAGGCAGAAGGCACCCTGGCATTTAACAATCCAGCCATGATGCTGGTGGTTTACGGCTGTATACTGGCCGTATCCTGGTTTGGAGCCAGGTTTATCGTCATTGGAACTATGAGCAGCGGCGAGTTGACCTCCCTGTTCAGCTATATCATGTCAATCATGATGTCTCTTATGATGCTGTCCATGATATTTGTCATGATTGCCATGAGTGCTGCCAGCATAAGGAGAATTGAGGAGGTATTTAAGGAAGAGCCGGATATCCGCAACCCGGAACGGCCTGTCATGGATGTGGCAGACGGAAGCGTTGATTTTAACTGTGTATGTTTTTCCTATGGGAAGGGTAAGGAGGACGCTGGGAGAACGTATAAGGGGATGGACAAAGGCAGAGGCGGGCAGGCGCTGTCCGATATTGAGCTGCATATCCGGTCCGGTGAAACTGTGGGCATCATAGGAGGCACGGGAAGCGGCAAGTCCAGCCTGGTAAATCTAATCAGCCGCCTCTATGACGCGGACAGCGGCAGCGTATGTGTAGGAGGCAGGGATGTGCGGGAATATGATTTGGAAACGCTCAGGGACTCCGTGGCAGTGGTTCTGCAGAAAAATGTACTGTTTTCCGGTACGATTCTGGAGAATCTGCGGTGGGGAAATCAGGATGCCACAGAAGAAGAATGCCGGGAAGCCTGCCGGGCGGCCTGTGCCGACGAATTCATAGAGCGTCTACCCCACGGATACCATACCTTCCTGGAGCGGGGAGGAACCAATGTGTCAGGCGGTCAGAAGCAGAGGCTGTGTATTGCCAGGGCGCTGTTAAAGAACCCCAGGATCCTGATACTGGACGATTCCACCAGCGCGGTGGATACGGCGACAGATGCCAGAATCAGGGAAGCCTTTGGGGCGGCAATACCGGGAACCACCAAAATCATCATTGCCCAGCGCATATCCAGTGTGCAGCATGCGGACCACATACTGGTGATAGAGGACGGGCGTATAAACGGATACGGAACCCATGACCAGCTGATGAGGTCCAATGAGATATACCGTGAAATATACGAGTCACAGAGCAGGGGCGGAGGGGACTTTGACCAGGTTCAGGCAGAAAACGCAGGAAAGGAGAGTGTGGCATGATGGAAGACAGACAGAGCAGCCTGAAAAAACAGAACAGCGGACAGGCGCAGAGCAGCCGGAAAGAACAAACCGGCAGACAGGAGCAGGCCAGGGAGACAAAGGAAGCCATCAGGATCCTGGGCCGCGTCATCCGGTATATGGCTGCCAATTATAAACTTGCGGTGACCGCGGTGCTGGCCTGTATCATAGTGTCCGCCGGGGCTACCCTGAAGGGGATGGTGTTCATACAATCCCTGGTGGATGACTATATCCGGCCGTTGGCCCAACAGGCGTCAACGGGGAATACAGCGCCGGATTTTTCTCCCCTGGCAGGGGCGCTGTGCAGGATGGCAGTCCTTTACCTAATAGGCATTCTGGCGGCCTATGCGTATAACAGAATCATGGTCACAGTAAGCCAGGGCACCATGAAGCGGCTGAGGGTGGAACTGTTTACCAGGATGGAATCTCTGCCCATCAGATATTTTGATACCCACGCCCATGGCGATATCATGTCAGTATATACCAATGATGTGGATACCCTGCGGCAGCTCATGAGCCAGAGTGTTCCCCAGGTAGCCAATTCTGCGGTCACACTGGTGGCAACCGCTGTTTCCATGCTGATTTTAAATATACCTCTGTCCATACTTACCTTTGCTATGGCCTGTGTCATGCTGTTTGCCACAAAATGTCTTTCAGGCAAATCTGCCGCCCATTTTGGAAAACAGCAGAACTCCCTGGGAGAGGTGGACGGATATATAGAGGAAATGATGGACGGACAGAAGGTGGTCAAGGTATTTTGTCATGAGGAACAGGCCAAAAAGGAGTTTGAGGTGCTGAATGAAAGGCTTCGGGACAACGCTGATAAGGCTAACCGGTACGCCAACCTCCTCATGCCGGTCAATGCCAATATCGGCAATCTGAGTTATGTTCTGTGCGCAGTGGCAGGAGGAATCCTGGCATTAAACGGCATAGGTGGAATTACAATCGGCACCATCATTGCCTTCGTGGGACTCAATAAAAATTTCTCCCAGCCGATTACCCAAATCAGCCAGCAGATGAACTCTGTGGTCATGGCAGCGGCAGGCGCCGGAAGGGTATTTGAGCTTCTGGACCAGAAGCAGGAGGAGGACAATGGGTATGTGGAATTTGTGAATGTCCGGGAACGGAAGGACGGCACACTGGAAGAGACAAAAGAGCGCACCGGTGTCTGGGCCTGGAAACACCCCCATAAGGCAGAGGGGACTGTTACCTATAAGAAAATGGAAGGCGGCATTGTTTTTGACGGAGTGGATTTCGGCTATGACCCATCCAAGATGGTGCTCCATGACATCAAGCTGTTTGCCGAACCCGGTCAGAAAATTGCATTTGTAGGATCTACCGGGGCGGGCAAGACCACCATCACCAACCTGATTAACCGCTTCTATGACATACAGGACGGAAAAATCCGATATGACGGAATCAATATCAATAAAATTAAGAAACCGGCCCTCCGCCGCTCCCTGGGCATCGTGCTCCAGGACACCCACCTCTTTACAGGTACTGTCATGGACAATATCCGATACGGAAAGCTGGACGCTACAGATGAGGAATGCGTCAATGCAGCAAAACTGGCCAACGCAGACAGCTTCATAAACCGTCTCCCTCATGGCTATGAAACCGTCCTTACAGGGGATGGAGGCAGTCTGAGCCAGGGACAGAGGCAGCTTTTAGCCATAGCCAGGGCAGCCGTGGCAGACCCGCCTGTACTGATTCTCGACGAGGCCACCTCATCCATAGATACCAGGACGGAATCCCTGGTGCAGGCCGGCATGGATGCCCTGATGAATGGGAGGACCACCTTCGTCATTGCCCACAGACTGTCTACTATCCGCAATGCAGACTGTATTATGGTCATGGAACAGGGAAGAATCATCGAGCGGGGGTCCCATGAGGAGCTGATTGGAAGGAAGGGAAAATACTATCAGCTGTATACAGGGAATTTTGAGGAAGCGGGTTAAGGAAGCAGGACAAAAGAAAGAGGTGTTGTGACAGTTAAGGAATCCCGGACCAGTTTATATAAAGTTAATGTTTATGAGGTATACTGGTGTATGGTTAAAAATATTTTTAAGACTTGCGCTGGAACAGGAGGCGGGATCGAATGAAAATAAGACACAGATTGGCTGGGGTTGCGGTCATGGTATCCATACTGGGCTGTACATTTCCGGCCTGGGCAGGGGAATGGATACAGGAGGAGAGCGGACAGTGGGTCTACGAAGAAAATCAGGAGCTCCTAAAAGGCTGGAACCGGATTGACGGAATCTGGTATTGCCTGGATACAGAGACAGGCGTATGGATTGAGAAGCCGTCCATGACATCGGAGGCAGCCTGCCGCCTTCTGGAAAATAAGCTTCTGGAGATGGGAATGTACCAGGACGAAGAAGAACCCCTGCAGTTTAAGGCGGATTATGAGAACAATCAAATGGTCCAGGTTTCAGTTGGATATGAGGATAAGCCGGATGTGTTCCACCGGATCAATACATATGAGATAGACAAGAAGAAGGGAACCGCGGACCCTGTGGTGGGAGATAAGGAATTCTCCCTTTGGTAACAGATAACGACCGCATTAATTAAGAAAATAGAAACATCTTCCTGATGATATTCTGGTAAAATAAAATCAGAAGCAAATGGTTTTGGTTTTTCAGTCATTACAGGGGGAATGAATCATGAAACGCAATATAATATCCATTGCCGCCGCAGGCGTTCTGGCCACGGCCATATCCGTACTGGCCGCAGGAAGTCCTGCGGCCTTTGCCGCGCCTTTTAACGGTGTATCAGGAGAAGGTTATCAATGTGAATCCGGTTCCAGGGACCCGGATCCCATACCGTACAATGATTCAGGCAGCATGCGCGCTATAGCCCAGAACAACACGGTGAATCCGGAGTTTACAGATGGAATATCCCGGTTTTCCTATAGGGTGTTCCTGCCGCTTTTGAGGGACAGCCGGGAAAATATGAATTTTTCGCCGGTGAGCCTGTACTATGCCCTGGCCCAGGCATCCGAGGGCGCAGAGGGAAACACCAGGGCCCAGATGCTGGCGCTTATGGGAATCGGCAGTCAGACACCTGACGGGTCTCAGTCTCCGGAACCGGCCCAGGCTTTGCACACGGCACAGCCTCCGGCCGGCCTGGCGGCTTCCTGCGGACGTCTGTACCGGCAGATATTCAGGAACAATGAAAAGACAAAATTGAAGCTGGTAAATTCCATGTGGCTGAAGGAAGGGGCCCCGCTGAACGACTCATTTAAGAGAACATCGGAAAACGAGTACTATGCGTCTGTTTTCCGGGTGGACTTTGGAAATCCGGACCTGCCGGCCATTATCAGACAGTGGATTGGCTGGCAGACGGATCAGGCTATTTCCATGGACGTGGCAACCGCTTCCGGTGAAAGCATGAAACTTGTGAATGCAGTGAATTACCAGGCCCAGTGGACAGGAGGTTTCAGGACTGAGGACAATATAACAGATGTGTTCCATTCTGCCGATGGACAGGATATAACCTGTCAGTATATGACAGGACATTGGAACGGCACTTATTACCGGGGCCAGGGATTCCTGCGCGCATCACTCTCCCTTACGGATAACGCGTCCATGATAGTTGTTCTGCCTGACCAGGGCGTGACAATCCGGGAACTGCTCTCCTCAGAACAGTATACCAGGGAAATGTTTGGCAGGATTGATGAGCTTGAATCCTACGGCGGAATTTACTGGAAGATTCCTAAATTCCAGACCGCCACCACGGCGGACCTGGGTCCTTCGCTGGCCGGTCTGGGGCTGACTGGTGTATTTGATGTCAGCCGGGCTGATTTTACAGGTATTACAGGCGAAAGCCTTTCACTTTCCGGCGTGATCCAATCCACCGTGTTCAGTGTCAATGAAAACGGTGTGGGTCCATTTTCAGAGAACGGAGAAGCCGGATTTGCTGGATTGTATTCAGGTGAGCCAGTTTTGCAGATGAACCTGGACAGGCCCTTTTTATATGCGGTCACCGGATATATGGGAGCGCCGCTGTATATAGGGGTGTGTAATCGTCCCGCGGTGAACAATCCTTAAGTTTCTTTTTTCGGGCAGCTTTTGAGTACCGGCGGCATCCCCTCAAATATTTTGTTTGGCACAGGCCATGAATATGTTTGAATTCCCATCTTTATTTGATATAATCGGAATAGTACATTAAGAAAAGCTGGTGCATGCCATTGATGAATCAAACATATTCTGCCTTTTCGTTCCGGACCATCCTGTTCCTGATCACAACAGCTGTCTTATGCCTGGGTTTTCCTGGGGCATCCAACGGTGCTCCGGATTCCCAGGCTGTTTCCCGTTCATACAGTGAATACAGGCAGCGCCTTAACGCGGTCGGTCAGACCGGGGATATTGAAAGGGAAGGGTTTAAGGCGGTGGACAGCCAGATATTCCCCATGACCATGAAGGGAGAGGGGGAGGTGTCCTTTATACCGGCCTTTGACAGGGAGTCCAACCGGCTGGTGCTGTTTTTTGCCAGGGCGGACGGGACCATGGCATATAAGACAGACCAGCTGGAGACCAATAACCGGATAAGAGGTCAGCTCAGGCAGCCCGACAGCCGGGTGGCCGCCGTGTCCTTTCAGGATATGGACGGGGACGGATGGCAGGATATCGTGCTCATAACCGCCTGTGCCAATGAGGGCGCCGGTAAACAGGGAAAGCCATACAAGGTGGGGGATGTGCTGTTTCAGAAAAATGACGGTTTTTACAGGGATTACAGACTCTCAGAAAAGATGAACCGTTTTGGCATGAATAAGAGCATCCGTTTCATCACATCTTTTGTCCGGGACGGATACTCTACCGAGTTTCTGTATACGGCCACTGCCCAGGATGAGCTTTTGTCCCACGGGATGACGGTCATTTCGGAGCAGAGCCGTTCTATCCGGTTTGAGAAGTTCGGCCGCCTTTTGGTTGTCCCGGGCACCTACCGGATGGCGGAGTACACGGTATTCATGCTGTACCTGGTAAATGAACAGGGCTATATTGTCTGGAGCTTCCAGCCCATGGGAGAATATGAACATCTCTATGCGTTAAAGGGCGTTACCTGCCAGGATATAGACGGGGACGGACTTAAAGACATTGTCATACTGGCGGATTACAGCTATGAGGGAAGTGACGGCGGGACGGTCGTGGAGGGAAGCTACGCCATTTACTATCAGCGGACCGGCGGATTTTTTGAAGATACGGACATGAAACAAACACTTATATTAGAGGAAGGCGATACCCTGGCAGGCTTGACGGACAGGGCCCGCGCATATTGGGGGTGGAGGACAGAACCATGATAAAAGTACTGATAGTAGATGATGAAAAACCAATTTGTGATTTGATTGATTTAAACCTGTCGGCCAGCGGTTACCATTGTACGTCTGTCCAGGACGGGGCGGAGGCCCTCCGGCTCATAGAGAACCAGTTTTTTGACCTGATACTGCTTGATATCATGCTGCCGGGAGTGGATGGCTACGATATCATGAGCTACATCCGCCCCATGGATATACCGGTGATTTTTATAACGGCCAGACATGAGGTAAAGGACAGGGTAAAGGGACTGCGCCTGGGCGCGGACGACTATCTGGTGAAACCCTTTGACGTGGTGGAACTGGTGGCCAGAGTGGAGGCTGTTCTCCGCAGATACAATAAGACGGAGCGTCTGCTGACAGCCGGCGACGTGACCGTGGATGTGGAGGCCCGCAGGGTTACCAGGGCAGGCAGGAATGTGGAACTGACCAACAAGGAATTCGGCCTTCTGGTACTCTTCATACAAAATAAAAATGTGGCTCTTTTCAGGGAGACCCTGTATGAAAAGGTGTGGGAAGGGGAGTATTCCGGGGACAGCCGCACCCTGGACCTGCATGTGCAGCGGCTGAGAAGAAAGCTGGGATGGGAAAATAATCTGGTGGCAGTCTACAAGGTGGGATACCGCCTAGAGGTAGTTCAATGAAATTTTCGTTCAAACTCCTGCTGTGGACCATGATTGTCATGGCCCTGGGTTTTGGGTTCAGCGGATATTATTTTGTCAATTACGTGTTTCAGACCTCCATGGACCGGGAAGTAAACCAGGCCATGGATGAGAGCAGCATTCTCCGTTTTGCATTTGAGACAGCTGCCCTCAATGTGCCGGCCAAGTATGATGTGCTCCAGGATACCACGGTGAGTCAGATAGCATCCAATCTGGAGTCGGGAGGCAGGAGCTCCGGCCGCCTGCTGCGTATTTGTGATGAGCAGAAAAATGTGCTCTATGCCAGCACCGGATTCGGCGGGGGAGACGGGCTTTTGGACCGGACAGGCCAGGATACCAGGACATACAGAGTCATAGAACAGGATGGAGCATACTACATACAGACAGGTACGGCTGTCAATGCCCTGGACCGGGTGCTGTATCTGGAGACCATGAAGGACGTGTCAGAGGTGTTTCGGGACAGGTCCCTGGGTTTCTCTGTCTACCGCAGGGTGACTGTGGCCATGCTGCTTTGCGGTACGGCTGTTATGTATCTCATAGCGTCCTTTCTGACCAGGCCCATCCGTCTGCTGACCAGGGCCACCAAGCGCATGGCCTCCGGGGATTATCACCACAGGGCCAGGAAAGTCAGCAGCGACGAACTGGGACAGCTCACAACGGATTTTAACCAGATGGCCAATGCCCTGGAGGATAACATCAATCAGCTGGAAGATGAGATTCAGGCCAGGGAGGACTTTGTGGCTGCATTTGCCCATGAGCTTAAGACGCCGCTGACCTCCATTATCGGTTATGCGGATGCCCTGCGCTCCCGCAGGCTGGATGAGGAAAAGCAGTTTATGTCCGCCAACTATATTTACACGGAAGGGAAACGCCTGGAGGCCATGTCCTTCCGCCTGTTAGACATCATGGTCACCAGGAGGGGAGAGGTGGAATTTACCATGGTGTCGGCCGAATCCCTGTTTCTGTACCTGTATGACATGTACGTGATCAACAAAAGCATGAAAATATATTTTAACTATGATGACGGCATGGTGAGGGCGGAGGCCAATCTGATTAAGTCTGTTCTCATGAACCTGCTGGACAATGCGTTCAAAGCTTCCGAGGCGGACGGCCTCATTGAGGTCTACGGCCATCTGATGAAGGACGGATACTGTTTTGAAGTAAAGGATCACGGAGTGGGCATACCGAAGGAGGAACTCCACAAGATTACCAAGGCATTTTACATGGTTGACAAGTCCAGGTCCAGAAGCCGCAACGGGGCAGGGCTGGGACTGGCTCTGTGCGCGGAAATACTGGAGCTTCACAAAAGCCGCCTGAACATAAGGAGCGAGCTGGGGAAGGGAACCACCATGAGCTTCACCCTGCCCCTCTGGAAGGAGGACCAGTTATGAGAAGAATGGCAGCAAACCTGTTATTCCTGTTGTTTGCGGGGCTGATTATGGCCCTGTCCATCTGCGGTCCTGAGATGCTGACCAGATACAGGGACAGGACCATGTTGGGGGAGATACATGCCATGACAGCGGATACGGAGGGGGAGGGATACCGCTATACATTAAGCGCCGCTGAAAAGCTCCACATATTGTCAGAAAGCCTGAGCAGCCAGACCTTTCCCGAAACAGGACAGGCTCTGATATCTGAAACAGGGCAGGCGTTGACGGCGGCAAACGGCAGCCAGGCGGAATATGAGAGTCTGGAGGGGGCTTATGCATTTGTGATGAATCACAGAGGGCCTTCCGGCCAGGAAATCACGGACTCCCAGATTTATGAGACATGCAACCGGGGGCTGGAGGAACTGAAAACACTGGGAATCCTGCCTGAATCCGTTCGGCCAGTGGAAAAGGATGAGTATGACGCTGTCCTCTATTCAGCCATTGATGTGCTGGAGCCCAGGAATAATGTGGCGGTCTGGAAACTGAGCCTTATAAACAGCCAGAAAAATACGGACAAGGAAAACCGTCTCATGGAAGCCTATATAGATGGAGATAACGGAAGGATTTATGAATTCTATGCCAGGTCGTCCAGGCTGTGGGATGACATGGATCCGGAGCAGATTGTGGGTACGTGGAGTTCCTATATGGGGTTAGAGAAGCCGGCGGCCTTCGGGGACCAGAATCCGTTAATGGAAGCAACCCCTTACTTTGAAAAATATGTTATCAGCCAAGGGGAGGAGGAAGAAACCATAGTAACAGTTGGTTTTTATGAAGGAATCAATGAATTGTTCCTGAAAATTTCCAGATGATGCAACTTTGATGCAAAAATGATGATAATTTGATGCCGCTCTTGTGTATGCTGATTGCAGTACACAAGAGCTTTTTATATGAAAAGGACAGGCGTCATGGACAGAATAGAGATAAAACCGTATGATTATGGCAGACAGACAGAGCGCAGAAGGCAGGCCAGGCGCAGGGCCAGGAGAAGGGCGTTTTTTCTGGCCGCCGCAGAATTGGCCGCAGGCGTATGCATGACCATGGCAGTGATGGCCATGGTCATACCGGAGAAACGGGAATTGGGAATGGCAGGAACAGAGCAGGGACGGATAAAGCAGGAAATAACAGAGCGGGAAAGGATAGAGCGGCAATTTACAGGACGGGGAGGGACAGAAATCCTGTCCCGTATATTGGAAGACACACATGTCCTGCAAAGTTCCATAAAAGGCCAGGGGGAATCCCTCCTTTCTTTTGGCAATCAGAATTCTTTATATACAGGTCCCCCTGTTATTGCGGTGGATGCAGGCCATGGCGGTGAGGATGAAGGCGCCAGCCAGGAAGGCGTAATGGAGAAGGACATCAACCTGGCCATTGCGGAGCGGCTGAAGGTGAAACTGGAGGATATGGGATATACTGTTGTGATGGTGCGGGAGGACGACGCATACCGTTCAAAGGAAGAACGGGTGGAGGCAGCACACAAGGTCCGGGCCGGCGCTTATGTCAGCATTCATCAAAATACATGGGAGGACGCGGCGGCAAGGGGAATAGAGACCTGGTATTCCGGAAAGGACGGGGCTTCGGACAGCGGGCGTTTAGCCGCGCTGGTCCACAAGGAAGCAGTCAGAAGTACAGGGGCAGTGGCCCGCGAACTGAGAGGGGATGCAGAATTTACGGTCACCGGACAGACCTTTGTTCCATCATGTCTGATCGAGACGGGGTTTCTGTCTAATCCCCGTGAAAGAGAACGGCTGACAGACCCGCAGTACCAGGAAAAACTGGCAGGGGGCATTGCCAAAGGCATTGATCTGTATTTTAATCCCAAAACCATGTATCTCACCTTTGACGACGGTCCTTCTGCTGAAAATACCAGTGCGGTGCTGGATGTGCTGAAAGCCAGGAATATAAGAGCTACCTTCTTCGTGGTGGGAGAAAATGTCAGGAAACACCCCGACGTTGCAAAAAGAATCGCGGCAGAGGGACACACCATTGGTATCCACTGCAACCGCCATGACTACAAGGAACTCTACGAAAGCAGGGACAGCTATCTGGCGGATTTTGAGGAAGCTTACAGGGCTGTTCTGGAAGTGACCGGGGTAAAGCCTGTTCTTTACCGGTTTCCCGGAGGCAGCATCAATGGCTATAACCGGAAGGTTTACAAGGAAATCATAGCCGAGATGGACGCACGGGGATTTGTCTATTTTGACTGGAATGCCAGTCTGGACGACGCGCTGAAAAAGTCCCGGCCCCAGGAGCTGATTGACAATGCCATGAAAACCATTATGGGAAGGCAGCAGGTAGTCCTTCTGGCCCACGACATGGTCCACAGCACATCTCTTTGTCTGGATGGTCTCATTGACCAGTTGCCGGAATACAGGATGGAGCCGCTGACGCCGGAGGTGGCGCCGGTGCGGTTCAGGGAACAGGACAGTGCTGGTGTTTACTGACTTTTAGTCCAGTGTACGGATGACCCTGGCGGGATTCCCTACCGCCAGGGAATTGGACGGGATATCTTTGGTTACAATACTGCCTGAACCTATGATGACATTATCTCCGATAGAAACGCCAGGGTTGATGATGGCACCGCATCCAATCCACACATCGTTGCCAATGGTCACGGGTGTGGCATATTCCAAATCCCTGGAACGGAGCTTTCTGTCCTGGGGATGATTCACAGTAATGATGCTGACGTTGGGGCCAATCAGGCAGTGGTGTCCAATGGTAACTTTATTACAGTCCAGTATGGTCAGATTATAATTAGAATAAAAATGGCTGCCAATATGGATGTTGTAGCCAAAGTCACAATGAAACGGCTGTTCAATACAGGCATCCTTTGGTGGATGGTTTAGGATTTGCTTTAGGAGTTTCCGACGTTTCTTACGTTTGTTCGGAGGCAAATGATTATATTGATGAAGCAGCATCTGGACATTCAGGTGTTCTTCCAGTAATAGAGGGTCCTGATTATAATATAACTGTCCATCTAAACGTTTCGATTTTTCGGTATTTATCACAGTTTATTTCTCCTTATTCAATGTATGATTATTGATTTTAACATGGATAAATAAATAAAACAAGATTGATAACTGTATAAAATGTATAGTATTAGTCGTTGACAAGCTGAAAAATTGTGCTATAATCGAATTATCGAAAC
>OGNA01000248.1_pt1 | contig 38773 bp, 56 predicted proteins | sample 1573411 | NCBI WGS metagenome assembly OGNA01 (sample SAMEA2581899, study PRJEB24529) | metagenome | biome: Human gut stool | place: China | collected 2011 | reverse complement strand
TACACTGAATTCATAAAAGACTTATGTTTTTCATAGGCTTCTTTTACTAACACATATCTTTCAAATAAATTTATATCTTGATTTGTTATCTTTCTTTTAATGCCATCTCCTAACAGTTTTTCAGAAAAATTAATCACTGCAATATTTATACCCAAAAACGCACTACTATTTTCTTGTTTAAAATAAGAATTCGTAACATCCAAATCTACCAGACATTCAGACGCTGCATGCTCCCAGGCATTTCCTATTAGTTCAACAATAACTTCCGATATTTCATCAATACACTCTTCTCCAACACCAGAATACTTTAAAAAATAAGAAATATCATCCATTCTTCTTGATAACTCTACATTATTTGAACTCTTTCTCATTACCCTTCTATAATGATTTTTATATAGATCATCACAGAACTTATCCGTATATTTCTTCATGTTGTCTTTATCGCTGTTGTTTAATAACAATAATGGAGAAGACGCAATTCCTTCTATAAAAATATTATGTTCACACTTGAAAATCACTGTAACCCTATGTCCATAACTTTTTATTAATATATTGCATATTATTTCAAGAAAAATATATGTTAACTTATCAGTAAATACTATATCACCTAAATTTATAATAATAGGCATTCTAACATTTGCATATTTTTCTTTTAAAGTATTTACATATGCTAATAATTTTTTAATGGAATTGCCATTAAATTCTTTATCTTTATTTTGAAATATAGCATGACCATTTTTAATAATTATATTCTTAGAATTAGTTTTTATTACATTTTTATTTAGTAGCAATTCGTCATTTTCCATTTTACTTTCCCTAAATATATTTTCTTTCATTTTATACTAGGTTTGATAAAATTGCAACAAAATACCCCGTATTTCCACGGGGTATTGTCAAAAAATGTATTTGGTGGTACGCCAAAAGGCGATTGCTTACCCCAGGGGATAATCCTGGAGGCCACGGCAGCACATAGTGCACATCATGCTGTCGTACTCCCTGCCTCTCCGGTGAGCCGGCGGCAGATAAGCTATAGTGCAAATCGGACTCGAACCGATACTTCCCAGCGCATGCCAGGTATGCTCCCATTTACACCACTGCACTACCAGTCATTTCAATCAACGACCATTTCTTTATCCCAGACCTGGGACACGCAGTTTAAAGTATATACACTGCTGACTTACCCCGGACACCAGGGAATCTTATGCTCTCTATAAACTGCTTACACTTCCAGATCACTACCCGTAATTGCCGGACTACTGCAATCACCGGCCAGTCTCATCTATTACGGATAAAGTCTTTTACAGCTTTATAGCATTGCAGGACTTCAAGCTGTGCAGAAATATGTTTTTCCGCTTTTGGTATCAGAACCCCCTCACAACTCCACCCAGGGACGTCTTCCATGTTCTTTACCGGTTGTCACGGCTTTCGCTGATATAACATGCCATCATATCAGCGGAGAGGTTGTAGTTAATCGGTTCCCCCAGCGGCGGGTTCACCTCGCTCATAAAATCATACAAGATATAGCAGCACGCAACCCACCCCGTACTGCTCTGGCAACCATAAGTTCTTTTCATTGCCCCTGCCCAAATGCCCTTTAGGCCATGTCTTCTCTCGGCAGTCCTGGAATACTCGACGTTAATCTACTCCTTTGCGGAACCATGCTGCCTATACGCCTTACTGCGCAGTGCCTGACGTACCTATGCGATACCGGCAAATCAGCCGCGGAGCTGTGACACCCCGCAGCCGGATAACAAAGAGGAGGATATTGTCTTTTTGTTACACTCGTTCTATTTTAATTATAGCATACTCCAAGTGTTAATTGTGTTAATCTTTCAAGTATTCACTGATTTTTTGTGAAATGCGGCCTCTAGTATATCCTATGGTATCTGCAACCTCCGATTGCTTCATTCCCTGCAAAAAATACATTTCAAATATTTCTTTGGTTTCACCTGGTGGAATGGCTTCTATGAAATCCTCTATTTCCATCATCTTTAATTCTATTTTGTTTCTTTGCATCTGTTTTTTTATAATATCCCACTTGATTTTATCGGCTTCTTTAGGCTCATACATTTCCACGCTAACACGCCTTTGGGTATACGGGAATTCATCGTCAGACGACTGTACCTTACCCTTAATTACTGGGAGCGCGTCCCTTCGCTCTTTAAGTTTGCTTATCTGCTTGTTGATCAACTGGGCCTCACGCTTCCATGATTTATACTTTTCAAGCGTTTTCTTATCCATATGCTATCACCTCCTGTCTAAAATCCGAAGAAACTCATTATACTGATAGCTCTCACAGGCTCCTGTTTTATGCCGGAGGAGAATGTGATGCTCATACAGATTGACAACCTGCATCCGGCGGCTTACCTTTACGGCCCTCCGTCCCTCGTCCTTAATATCTATAATGATATGTACAACCTCTCCCCGGCGTACCCCGTACCGCTTTTCCCTCGCCCTTATGTTTTCCTCCCGCCTGATCGCGGGCAATGCTTGCTCGTATGTAGGGTCCGGGCAGCCTGATCCGTTTCTTCCCATCTATCTTTCTCCTTTCCAGATATTCCAAAACTGTCATTTTCTCTATTATCTCAATCCTGTGCCTTGCTACCGCATAGCTCTCCTGTTCCTCCGCCAAGCTGATTTAAATGCATTGGCGTAACACCAATCTGTCTGCACAAATAATTTAATGTGCTCTGTACTTCGCAGTCTCTTAAAAACTGTTCTTTGGGGCACGGTGTATTGTTGCGGCTGTTGTATAGTTTTGCGATTTCTCTTGCTACTTTCTTTTTACTTAAAAATCCAAAATTCTTCATATTATTCGCTCCTTTTCATAATTCTTTTATCTTTTCACCACAGTTTCATCACATTTTCCCTGTATAGTAATACTCAACAAAGGGTAATAACCTTTTTCATATAGACTTTTCTTTTTCATACTGCCGGGCCTGCTGACCCGGCCCTCCTTTTTTTAACTACTCCTCCATGCTCTCCATAAACTCCTTATAGCACTCCGTGCACCCCAGAGTATCCACCAGACTACATGCTATGTACCCGTCCTGATACACTGCCACATTGCACTTTAGGCACTCCTTTACCTGGCAGCCTTTATATTTTGTAACCCCTGGGCAGTAATGGACCGGATAAAATATCCCGCCTCTACACCAGTGCGCCTGCTCACCCGGCTTATCCCAGTTGCTCCAGGCAGTCCGTGGCGGCTTATCTGGGTGAGCTTTATCGTATGGGTCTATCTTTGCCCGGTTGTCATCATAGCAGCCACCAAATGGGCATCGACCTGACCACCAGTATAGACAGTTCTGGCAGACACACTGGCTGCAATGCTTAAAACGTTCATTGTCTCTGGCCTGCAGGTAGTCCGATATGGTAAGTTGGCCGGTCATAGTATCACCCCCGGCATGTCAAAAATACTCATCTGATTATCGCTGTAATTCATCCATATGGTTTCTGTCCGCTTCAAACCACGTTCTGCCTGGGCCGCAATGCTTTCTTTCCTCCATCCAGTCAGCATATTGTTGTACAGGTCGTTGTCATAGCCTGATATCATTACTTTTCCCGGATGGTATTTAAGCAGTTCCAGCAATTCGCAGTGTTCCCCATCCTCCATCTCGTGTTTGTATAGATGGTCTTTCCTGGTCCCGTGCAAATATGGTGGGTCTGCATAGACAAATACATCTGGCGTATTGTATCTCTTCAACAGCTCCACGGCCGGAAGATTTTCTATCTGTGCATTCAATAGTCTATCGCTGGCCCATTTAATCCTTTCCGGAATTTCTCTCCACTCCTTCGTAGTATGCGGGCCGTTGGCCTGCTGGCTACTCCGAAACCCATTGCGATATAGATTACTGCAACCAAATCCCTGCCAACACCTGACTGCAAATCTTCTGGCACGTTCAACATCTGTAATAATTTCCGATTGTTCAAATGCTGAGTAATATTCATCCCTGGCATACGGTGTCTGTTTAAGGGCTTTCTCCAGTTCTTCATGTTTATCTCTGATAACCCGGAAGTAATTTACGACATTTCCGTCCAGATCATTCAGGGTTTCGATTCTGGCTGGAGTCTTCGAGAAGAATACAGCAAGGCTCCCGGCATAAGGCTCCACATATACCTCATGCGAAGGTATGTAACTACAAATCCAGTCAGCAATACGATTTTTTGCTCCCGGATATTTTAATATTGCTTTCATGGCATCACCTCTTGGTAAACCTCAAATGTTTCGACCCTCTCTACAATTCTCCTTCCCTTGCAACTGGGGTTTAAGGCCAGTCCAGTGTATATGTTCCGGGCGTTGCTGAACGGCAGCCACCCTGCAAATAGAGTCCATTCTTCATTGCCACTCCGTTTCCAAAATACCCCATAGCTAATTTTGTCATCCAATGCTTTCTGATTGTTCATGGCTCTTCCTTCTCCACTATGTATTCAAGGTCTTCTCCTATCCTGTTGCACATGACCACTTTCCATCCATTTTTTAGTAACTCTGACAGATATTTCATTTTCTCTTCATCATACCAGTATCCTTTTCTGGTTGGTGCGGTTCTAACAACTTTCTGCATGGTTTTCCTCCCAATCTAATCTTTGTCCGCAATTCGGGCAGTATTTATAATCGTCATAGTCAACCTCATATTCTTCTCCGCAATTCGGGCAAACCCATGTATCATATATCATATTTCCTTTGCGGTCATATCCGTCGCCCTCATAATCTGGTTTTTTCGGCGTCTGCTTATTCAGTGCGATAATCGCCAGTCTAAATGTATCCACCAAGCGATCATCACTATTGTCCAGATGTTTTGTCAGATTTCTTATGTTTTGCAATGCCTCTTTTTCATTCATGGTTATGCCTCCTTAATAGCCTTTTCCGCGTCTTCCCGTTTCATGAAAACATCGTATCCAAAATCATTAACTCCGTACCCCTCACTGCAACCTGAGCCGATTTCCCGCTCTATGTAAATACAAACACCATCCGGGAGGACTGATATTTCTGTTACTCGGCCTTCCGTTATTTCATTCTCATATTCGGCTTCCAGATACACTGTATCCCCTGCTTTGCATGGCAGATGTAATAGCCTTCCCTGGTCCACTGACTTTTTATAGTCTGCCAGCTCCTTACTGGCTCTGGTAAACTCTGCATCCATCTGCCGCACCTGATCTGGTGTAATACCCAGGTCCTCGTATTCTCCCAGTGTATGTATCAGTAAATCTTTAAAAGCGTAGCTGTTTTCACCACATGGCAAATTGTCCGCAACTCCATGTGTGCCATCCGCATATGTTTTGGTTAATCTTATCATATCCGCTCTCCTTTACGCATACCCATCAATCGTACCAACTCTCATCCATTCGCCATCCATGTTATTTCCAAACCTGTAAATATCCCCGTTTAGTGGATATTCCGCAATCACGACAATAATCGCATCACCATATCTCTCCATTACCTGTTCTTCTATTATTTTAAGAGAAATAATATCATCGAACCCGGCATCCCTCCATTCCGGTATAAATAATTCTCTCTTTGATTCCTCCCCGTTTTGATAATCAACCAATACTGTGAGATCGCATCCACCCCATTTACTAAAGTCCTCATCCTCGGGATTTTTTATTTTTTCCATGCCTATACCTCCTCCGGCTTCAACGGAAGTCCCCAGCACTTTTCACATCCATCTTGGCAACATTCATTTACTCTCCACCTTTCTCCCATTTCGCGCACCAACCACGGCACATCATCCGGACATAGCTCTTGCACGATCCGGATCCGCTCTGACTCCAGATACCTGTCAAGCAACGTTTGGCCTTGCTTCAGGAGATCAGCTTCTTTCATCCGGCCAATCTGACGATCAATCTTCCGTTTCATACTATCCTCAACAGCATCCTGTATACCCAGTAGGTATTCTATCTGCATGATCATAATGCGTACATCTCCGGCCTCTTCCGCTATATGCTCAATCGTATAGTGATACTGCGGGTCATATTTTGCTGCCGCTGTTACCAGCTCTCCACACTCTTCAATCAGCTTAATGAGCTGTTTTTCAAGCCCATATGTTTCTGCAATAAGGGTTACGCTCGCTGCATCCAACGGCTTCTTTTCCTCCGTTCCTGGGATCTCTCTGTCCCAACATTTTCTGCATTCCTCGTCACTTACTTTGCATGTTTCCTCTTTCTTTTTTTCATATCCATATTCATAAGGACACCCATCACATCCACCAATGCAATCTTCATTAATGCATCTTGGATGTTCTTTCTGTAATCTTTCCTTAAATGTCATAATGTCCTCCTTTACACTCAATCGCCGCTTTTATCTCTTCTGCTGTCGCCTGGATTATCTCCAGAGCCTCTGACAGCTCGTATGATCCATTTTGCAGACGTTGGTCTACAACTTTACGTCTAAGGAGAGAAATTGTCTCCTCGAAGCTCCCACAGTATCCTATGGTGTCATAAGTTTTATTTCCTTCCTTGTCGGTCTTGCCTTTATCAACAGCAAGGGTGAAACCCATATTGTTGGGAATCGCATAATAGTTTTCAATCAGATGTACCATATATCCTCCTTTATCCAACCATGCTGTTGAGCATGTATTCTGCATTTTCTTTGGCTATTGCCTCCCTGACGCTCTCTTCCGGGAAATGTATCTGAAAGGTGTTTTCCTGCAGCCTGTTTGTGATCCTGCGGTCATAGTTCAGGCCGTCGAGCGGGAAATTGCTTGTCAGGATGGTAGGGAGCTTATTCAGGTACCGTTCATTGATGATCTGATAAAACTTCTCCCGTATCCAGTCCTTTGCCTCTTCCGTCCCAAAATCATCAATCACAAGGACTTTGACTGTCTGCAACGCATCCAGCAGGTAACCTTCTTGCTGCTTATTTCCGTCCTGCCCCCAGGTATTCTTGATTTCCTGTAAGATATTCAGGGATGTGGCAAACTTGACCTGTATGCCATGCTCTATCATGAGTGCATTTGCAATACTGGCAGCCATCCGGGTCTTGCCGGAACCCTTTTCCCCGCTCCACAAGTACAGCCCCATGCCCTTTTCCATCATGGCATCCAGGTTGTCCAGGTAAAATTTGACTCCCCGACAGGCCACGGCAGCTATCTGCTTTGACTCCTGCCGTGTATATCGAGCTAGACTGAACGTATTGAGCCGTATCTCTTTAAGGCTTCCGGGCAGTTCCGCAAACCGCAGCCGCCTGTCCATTACCTTCTGTTCCCGGCACTTACACGGGGCAGCGTATTCAATCCCATTTTCGTCACGCTCATACACCCATTCTTCCCCGTGGCAGATAGGGCAGGTATCACCATTCAAATCCTTCTGATCCTGCTCCCTGCTCAATTGCCCGTCGCACAATGTCTGTTTCATCCGGTTCAGTGTCTCTTCCAGGTTTCCCAACTGTTACATCTCCTCTCAGATAATCTTCAAATGGTGTGTTAGGCCCCAGGAATGTGGCTCCCTGTTTGATATATCTTTGTTCGGTCTTGTTCTTCCGGCACTCCTCTGCGTATCTTTTAACTGCTGTCATCAGCTCGTCCTCTGAAAAACCATTGTTAAGCCTTGCCAGATATTGTTTATAGGCCATAGCTTTCTCTTTTTTTCTCGGGTACGCATCCCAGAGCGTCTCAAACGCACACGTATATGTGTTTTTCTTTACATTCTTCTCATTCTTTATATTCTTTTCATTCTTGTTTGTGGTCACTTGCTGGTCATCTGTTGGTCGTTCGCTGGTCATTTGTTGGTCAGTCTGCTGGTCACTTTTTTGATAAGATTCCCAGTTAAGTATTGTAATTAGGCTATTTTTGTTACTTGCTTGCTGGTCAATCTGTTGGTCAGTTTTGAACGCGTTTAAGATTCTTTTCACCTTACTTTCGTTCACAGATAAATCGGCGGCAATTTTAAGCCTTCCGGTTATCAACTGCCCAGGCTGCAGCATTATTTTCTCTCCCTTAAATATCGCTGGACATGTCCCATGCGAGGCTTTCAGGAGGAGATATACCCATACCGCCAGATGATCAGCATCTTTGCAGACAATAGGATTATCAAGCGTTTTCCTATGTAGCTTTATCCACCCTTCCATCCTTATCACCTGCCTCTATCAATGTCACTTCGATTCTAGGGTTATGCTTGTCCACGTGGAACTCGTCTGAAAAGCCCTTTATGTATTGCCACCCATCATTTTCTATCACCCGACATTTTACAAGTGCGTCCTGGATGAACTTGTGAGCCACGGCGGCTATATTATCCAGGTCACGCCGTCTATTTGGCTCGTAGAAGGAGTAATGGATAGTGATAGGGGATTTTATCGCCTGGCGCTTTAAACTGGCTCTAATGGCGTTTGAGACGAGCATTTGATACTCCTGCTTCATATCGTTGCCGCAGCTATGCCCCCGGTGAAAGCTCCTCTCTGCCTTCAGGTAATCGTTCAGCCCCGGCAGCTTCCCTTTGATCACGAATCTGTGCTGCACACTCTCCCTCCTTCCTCCAGTTATCAAACGCTGTCCTCATGCTGTATATTTTGTCCCAGAGCTTTCCTGCCCTGGAATCATCCTTGCTCACATACTCCTTAAACTCCAGCTCGTCCACAGGGTCCCCCGGTATGGGCCTGTAATAGCCGTTTCCGACGTTTATAATACAGTCCCCGTTGTGGTTGGCCTCCTCTACCAAAAGTCTTAGCTGGCGGTCAATAGATTCGTTCCCCGGCGGCCACAGATCGGGTCTGCTCACTGTATTTTTATGACCGGATGTGATCCGGTTAAAATATCCCCGTGCGATCTCACGGGCATCTGTCTGCTTACTCAATTGCCCTCCTTTCTCCCCCCGGACGCTGCCGGGGGAAATCATGGCTTACAAAGTTACAAATTGTGATATATCATTCAACGCTCCCAGCATGGGCGAACGCGAATCCTCTGGTATTACAATGCCATATACATGGTACATCTGCTCGAAGGCTCTCATGCCCCGCTGATGTGCGATTGTATGGTGGGTCCGGCAGAGACATATTTTCCGACTGCAACTGTCATCCACTGTCCTGCGGTCCCGGCCCATGCCTATTGCATCTACATGGTGTATTTCTCCATCTCTTCCACATACGGCACATTTTTTATGTTTGATACAGTAAAATAGATACTTGCCGATATCGTCAGCCCGCTCTACTCCACGCTCTGAAAGCGGGATGCCGTGCTCTATGGCGTATTCCAGGATAGTGTTGATAAATTCCCGGGCTGTGTCCATAGAACAGGTGGAAAGGCCGAAATAGGCATCTCCTGTCCTGCTTATATGCAGGTATTTAAGCCACTCCTTTTCTTCCTCTGGCATATAGCCTGTGTGATCTGCTATATCCCGGATAGTGGCATAAATCTTTTTGCGCTGGGCAACCGATATGTGTCTCCCATCATCCAGTCTCATCTCTGCTGTGCGGATACCTTTCTTTAACAACAATTCTCCGATCTGTCCAGGTACATGCACTAAAAGGTCGGTACCGGATGGCGTTTCTCTGTATTTTTGTAATTCGGCAACGCTGTACATCCAACCACCTGCCTTTAGTCATCACCATATTTTTTCTTTATGGCTACGAGCATATTCGCAGCCTGCTCTCTGGTCAGTGTGTCCCATGTGACATTGTTTAAGGCCAGCCAGTCATCAAGCTTTAGATTTGGGTGATTATCACCTGCCAGCTTGATCTGCTTTATCTGCGCTGGTGTTGCTCTATCAGCATCCGTTGTGGGTATCGCATTCTCAAATTTATTAAACTCTTCCTTCAGCCACAAGTTGAAGCCAAGGCCTGTATGTATTGCCACGCATTTTACAAAGGAGCGGCACATACTGTTCCAGACACGTTGCTGTGACATTGAATTATCCTTTACCGGGTTAGATCCATTCATGACTGGTGACTGCATCCGGTACACATTATCATCTATAACAACCTCAATAAGCGTCTCGTAGCACCGGTTCGTATTGCCGCTTTTATCGGTAAAGACAACATCTGTCATCCTCAGACTGCTTCCTGTCTTTTCATCGGGGACCGGAACCCAATACACTTTCTCTGCGCCGTTGTCGTGCATGATTTCAATGCATTTTGCCCAGTTAAGATATAACATTCCGTCTCTTTCTTCGCAGTACGGACGGACATCTATCTTCCTCATCTCTTCATATGGCTTTAGCATATCCTTCTTCCCTCCTTGTCCAGTTACCGGAATAAAACCATTCCACAAGCATCTCCTTAAACTCCTGCTTGTCCTCTTCCGTACCGGATAAACAGCGTTCAAGTGCATATGCATATGCGTCTTCCTGACTTACTACTGTGCCCTGCTCAGGACCAATGCCTTCGTAATACATTATCTCCTGGCCCCCTCTATCCTCTCGTTGCCATTCATAATAGTAAGTTCCGCGCCATCCGAAAGTGCTATGCAGTAATCCTGGCACGCTGTTACTGTTATATACGGTATGGAGTTTTCTGCAACGTCCTGCATTATCTCTCGGATGACCGGTCTATATTTCTGCAAAATATCTTTTCCATCCATTGACAATTCCTCTCAATCTGCTCTATAATGAGCATTAGTTATATTTTCTTGAGTCCCTGATTGCTTCCCGGCGCCAGGGGCTTTTTTATGTTCTTTTATCCAGTCCTCAACGACATATATACAGAGGACCGTTACTGCGTACAGCAGCACTGCGTATGGCTCTACACCGTATATTACAAGTACGGTTAGGGCCGCTATGGTTGCATTCTTCAAAAGATACCGTCTCCCTTCATAAAACTATTTTTGAGCGCCTTTCCTCTGGAACGTGGGCACTGTCCAATATGCTCCAGAGTTCATCCAGCGTCATGCTACCAGGGGATTCCAGGCGCTTAAATAACGTCCTGGTGGGGATGTTTGCTTTTTCGGCCAGCTCTTTCTTGGTGGTATTCTCTTCATAGGTATAGGCTTTTATGGCCGATCTAAAAGCATCTTCCCGGCGCTGTCTTGTTGTCAGGAATACTTTTGGCAAATTTATCACCTCATTTCTTGATTTTCCATTCTTTACTCCCTATAATGTACTTACAAGCCTCGCATGGCTGAGTACGAGCGAAAGGAGAAACAGCATGAAACTTGATACTTGTTGTATTCGTGATACACTTTTAGTTCTTGAAAATTGGCTTGTTTTAAATGATGATTTAGCATTTATCCCTCTGGATCTATGCGAAATATGCAAATCTGGTAGTATGCAAAAATATTCAAAATCTGATATCGCTTACACTTTAGTTCTTCTTGAGGAAGCCGGTTTTATTGAGGCAGAAATTGATTATACTTTAGAAGGAATACATGAAATAGACGTCATCCGTCTTACATTTCAAGGTCATCAATTTCTGGATACAATACGCCCTGAATCAATATGGAAGAAAATTCATGGCATTTCAGAGAAAACTGGCCTGAAATCTATAACTGCCATTATGGAAATTGCCAACACATTGCTTCCAGACGCAATAAAGTCTGCTATCCATTCACAATCTTTATGATTTAGGTGGTAATCCTTGAAAAGTACCATTATTCATTAAGTTTTCTTTCGCTTTAATGTTGCTGTCATTTACTGCTTTTAAGAGAATCTCTGCAATTGTTTCAGCTTCACTTGGAGAGATTCTTTTTTCGTTCATAAATTCAAGCAATTCTCCTGCTATCTTTATAAATTCCTCTCTTTGCATTTACGCCCACCTCCTTCTACTCTTCCAAAAAATACTCAATTGGCACGCCGAAATAGTCGGCCAGGATTTTGAGCTTGTCTACTTTTGGCTTACTACGCCCTGTTTTCCAATCGGAAAAAGTATTTGCGGGAATACCTGTATCTTTTGATACTCTGTACGCAGTTTTATCGTTTTTAACTAATAATTGGGCAAATTTTTCGTACATTTTTTCACCTCCTTTTGTTTATATTTTCATAATTAGTTATTGTAATTAATTCGGAAATGTGATATAAATAAATTACCACATTAATTCAATCGCATTTTCAAATTAATACTGAAATCAAAATTTATAATTGCTTTTATTTATGATTTCATAACTATAGCCATATTATAGCGTGCATTTCATAAATAGTCAAGCATTTTATTTCTGATTTCATAAATATTTATGGAGGAATATTTATGTATGAAATATTTGAACGACTATTAAGACAAGCAGGTGTAACAGCATACAGGGTTTCTAAGGAAACAGGAATTGGTGCATCAACATTCTCAGACTGGAAAAAGGGGAGAAGCACTCCCAAACAAGAAAAACTCCAAAAAATTGCTGATTACTTTGGCGTATCTGTGGAATATCTTATGACGGGGAAGAACAGCTCCCCTGATAAAGCTGAATTAACCGCAAAAGACGAACGCGAAATAGGAAGGGATTTAGACCGAATAATGAAGGAAATACGAAATGGAGAAGACGGCCCACTGTTTTACAATGGTGTTGAAATGGACGAAAAGTCTTTAATCCTTTTGGAAAATGCCATAGAGTATGCTTTGAGAGAATCAAAGAAGGAGAATAAAGTTAAATACAACCCGTACAAGAACAAAAAGTAGGTGATTTTAGTTGGCAAATAACAATGATATAAAAAAAATTGTCGCTTATTATATCCGCTTGTGCGGAACAAATGACCCTTGGAAAATAGCAAAAATGCTGGGCGTACATATTGCAGTCCTTCCAATGGGGAATGTTTTGGGGAATTACCGATATCTGAAACGTATCCGATGGATTTTTATTAATGAAGATATCTTAGACAATGAGGTGCTACTAAGGGTCGTAATGGCTCATGAGCTGGGACACGCTTTATTACATTGTAAAGAAAACTGTTGCTTTATGGCTCATCACACGCTACTACTTACATCACGCGTGGAGCGCCAGGCCAATGAGTTTGCGGCTTATCTCTTGATAGCTGATGATATGCTACAAGAATATGCCGGATATACCCGTGAACAATTTTGTCGGTGCACAGGATATCCGGAGGAACTTATTGAGTTACGCCTTAAATAGGTTAATTCGCTTCGGCGTTTTAATAAATAACATTCAGGAGGAAAAAGATATGGAAACTAGCAATAAGAGAGGGCTTGCCATAGCATCTATGGTATTGGGAATTATTGGACTTGTTCTTGCTTGTCTATCAATTGGCTTATTCCCGGCAATAATCGGCCTTGCATTGGGAATCGTCTCATTAGCGACGCATCGTGGAGGGCACGGAATGGCTATTGCCGGGGTCGTCACATCTGCCATTGCAGTGGCTATAGCAGTGATTATTTTAATCATGGGTGCTGGAGTATCTGAAGCATTAGATGCGGAGTCTAATAAAAAGTTAAACAAAGGCGGTGCCTCTGCTACAGAAACAGAAAAGAAAGACGATAGCAAATCCGATCAAAAAACGGATGATAGTAAAGCGGAACCAGAAGACGATGGGGTGATAGATTTCTCTACTGATACCTTTGCTGTTAAACTGACAAGTTATGAAACCAGTACAGACTATGAAGGCAATCCATGCCTGTTAGTATATTATGATTACACAAATAATGGGTCTGAAAATTCTAGCGCAATGACGGATTGTTATTTCAAAGCTTTTCAGGGCGGCGTCGAATGTGATAGCGCAATTACATTGGATTCAAACGACTCAATGGAAAACTATATGAAGGAAATACAGCCAGGCACAACAGTAAATGTCTGTGAAGCCTTCAAAATCAGTGGACCTTCAGATGTCACCCTACAGGCATCAGAACTTATAAGCCTTAGTGACGATAAGGATACGCAGATAATAAAATTGCAGTAAAATTAAAAACCGGCCCCTGCGCCAACAGGAACCGGACCATATCTCCGAAGAGATACCACAAAATCTAGCAACTATATTGTATCATCTTCGGTGACAGCCTGCAAGAGACGGGCTGTTATTTGGTACTATAAAAGTGTAATTGTTGTACCGATACAAATATTGGTCACGCAGTTGCACTTATTCTGTATAATAAGGGTGTAATTGGCCAGACGGGGTGTTATTTGGGTTATCGCATCCGTTACAAAAACTGTCTGCCATCCCCTTATTATATGCATTCGGTTAGGCAGGTTGAGACTCTTGGAGCTTTCGTGTAACGAACCAAAATGAATGGTAATAAGTGTTGGTGGAAACAATTACAAAATTCATTGAGGAGGTCACATATGATAAGTGTTGGGATTGATGTTTCTAAGGGAAAGAGTACGATATGTATTTTAAAGCCATATGGGGAGATTGTCAGTTCACCATTCGATGTTGAACATACGGACAACTCATTATTGGAATTATCCAAAATGCTTCTGAGACTTGACGGCGAAACAAAAGTTGTAATGGAAGCAACCGGTGCCTACCACATGCCGATTCTGTCATATTTAAAGGATCAAGGACTCTTCGTATCTGTAATTAATCCTCTGGTTATGAAAGAATACAGGTGCAAGGGACTAAGAAAGGCGAAGACAGATCAATTAGACGCCAAGATGATTGCCAACTATGGAATTGACCATTGGTTTCATTTAGTTGATTATACTCCTGATTCTGAAGTTTATCAGACACTGCGGCTACTTGGTCGTCAGTATGCACATTACATGAGAATGAAAATAGAAAGTATTCAGGTATTGTCAAATATGATGGATTACACAATGCCGGGTATACGAACCCTTCTAAAAGGCTACAGCGATTGTAACGGAAAAAATAAGGTTGCCGATTTCATGGAGTATTATTGGCATTATGACAACATTACTAAAAAAACAGAAAGCCAGTTTGTAAAAAGTTATATTTCATGGGCGAAAAAAAGAGGATACCATCAAAGTGAATCTAAAGCCTTAAAGATTTATGCCTTAGCTAAAAATGGTGTTCCCACGTTGCGTTCTACTTCTCCATCGACCAAAATGTTAGTAGTAGAAGCGGCAAGAGTTTTAAAAGAGATAGAAAACACTCTCAGAACAATTCTAACACAAATGCAGGAATTAGCAAGAGACTTGCCTGAGTATCCAGTAGTGCGCGCTATGAACGGTGTAGGAGATGTTATTGCTCCTCGCTTGATAGCCGAAATCGGGGATGTACGACGGTTTTATAGCCGAAAGGCTTTGATTGCTTATGCTGGAATTGATGCTCCTCCATATCAATCAGGTCAGTTTACCGGAAGTAACCGTCATATAACAAAACGAGGATCTGCTACATTAAGAAAAATAGGATATGAAATCATGCAATGCCTGAAATCTTTTAAACCACCTGAAGACGCAGTATACCTATTCATGATGAAAAAGGAATCGGAAGGTAAGGCGCCAAAGGTCGCAAAAATGGCAGCATTAAATAAGTTTTTAAGAATTTATTATGCTAGAGTAACTGAAGTCTATACATAATTTCCAAACGACAAACATATTTATTTCTGATGCCAGTAGAAATAGTGGTCTAGTTAAAGTTTGTCTATTTTAACACTTGTATAGATGTGAACTTATAAATTTACCTGTTGATTTTTGTTAGCAGGTTTTTATACTCTTTTTTGGAAAGGAAGGATCAAAATGCCAACAGCAAGAAAACTGCCATCGGGCTCATGGAGATGTCAGGTCTATAGTCATAGCGTTCCTGTATTCAATTCTGATGGATCTATAGCTCTTGATAGCAATGGAGAGCCGAAGATGAAAAGAATGTACGAATCATTTACCTCGGATGACCCAACAAAAAGGGGAAAAGCCGAAGCTGAGATGATGGCGCTTGAATTTTCCTTGAACAAGAAAAAAAGAAACTCCTCTCGTGATCTAACTCTGTTGGAGGCCATAGACAATTATATAAAAATCAAGGAACCCGTGTTGTCAAAGGCCACCGTATCCGGATACGTCAAAATCCGTAAATATGCTTTTCAAGACCTCATGACAACAAAGTTAAAGGATATTGACACGGACGTATTGATTACCGCTGTGAGCCTCGAATCGGCCCGTAAAACGACGCAAAAAGGGAAGGATGGGATTATATCGGCTAAGACCGTTAGAAACGAATTTGGGCTGCTTACGGCGGTATTGAACTATTACGACGTAGACTACAACGAGAAACGGATAACGTTGCCCAAGATACCTGATAAAAAGATTTCTTTGCCCGAACCAGATCAGGTTTTTAAGGCCGTTAAGGGAACTGACATTGAACTTCCTGTGTTGCTTGCAATGTGGCTATCTTTTACTGCGTCAGAAATAGCCGGACTAACCAAATCAGAATCTCTGCTTGATGACGGCAAGTATATAGCTATCAATGAAGTTGTATTGACCATTGACGGGAAGGAGTACAAGAAGGATACCGGAAAGCAGCCGAAACGCCAGAGGGTATTAAGACTACCAGAATATATCAAAGACTTGATTGACGAAGTATGCACCGACCGGATAGTGCCTATGCCAGCAAATACAATATACCGTAAGCTAAAAAGATATTTAGTGAAAGCAGGTGTGGTCCCTATCACCTTTCACCAGCTCAGACACATAAATGCATCTGTCATGCATCTGCTGAATGTGCCTGATATTTATGCACAGGACAGAGGCGGCTGGGCAACAAATCACATAATGCATAAAAATTATACCCACGCTTTTTCTAGAGAACGCATGGCTGTGGATAACGCCATTGATAACTATTTTGCGGAGATTATGCAACACGAAATGCAACACGACATTTGAAGAATCCACCAACCATGCGGCTTTAATGTAGCGGAGACGGTGGGATTCGAACCCGTGACTATATGCGCACCACCGTACACATGTACGCGTTACTGTGCACTTTTTGGCATGTTTTAATAGGTTTACCATATTTTTTTGCCATTTAGTGCGCACATGTATGCGCGGTAATGTACCGTGATGCACGACTATGCAACACGAAATGCAACACGAAATCAAGATGATACAATATAGTTCAAAGGCTGGCGGATACGTTCTGTCAGCTTTTTATGTCTGGTAATAATGCAACAAATAACATATCTGTCGAAAAACGTCTAACCCTAATTCTTGCGCATCCCCACGCAGGGAGTTATAATATCCATAGATATGATAGCAGAACGGCCGGCACTGTAATGGTGTCGGCCGTTCTGCGTATAAGTATATGTCATGCTCCAGTAATATTTTCTTGATATTGGTTCCCAATCGTATTATAATGTATATATCAAATATGATAAGAGGAGATGTAGTAATGGTTGATAGGAATATAATTATAGCCAAAGCAGGCGGAACTGCAGGAAAGGCTTCTGTTAATTATAAAATAAGCCTTCCGGCAGATATGGTCAAGGAACTAGGGGTAACACAAGAAGATAGAAAGGTAACCGTTTCTATGATAAACGGGAAAATTATTATAGAAAAAAAGATAGAAGAACATTGACATTGGTTACCAATAATGATATAATAAATATAGTTAAAGAAGGGCAAGCATCTTTAACAAATCAAATATGGAGGTTTAAAAATGTTAGATGAAAAAGATTTAAAATCAATTGCTGATTTACTTAATTCACAAACAAACATGATTCTAAACGAACTTGACAATGTTCAATTGAGGCTTACAGACAAAATGAATAGGCTGGAATCAAACATGGATGAACTCAAACAGTATTACAGAATCAACAAACTTGAAAACGAAAACACAAGCTTGCTTTTGCAGATGATTAAAGACTTGCAAAAAGAAGTGGAAGAATTAAAAAAGAAAATAGCTTAAACAGATACCAGAGGAGGGCGGGCTTGCCACCGCTCCCCCAGCAAGTAAATTATAACAAATCAAATTATAAAATACAAGGGGGATACAAAGATGAAAAAATTTACAGGATATATAAATTACGGGGTACTCTCCGCAGAGAAAAAACAGGTTTGGACGGCAAATGCTCCTCATGCCACTGCTACATGCAGTGACAAGGTAGAAATAGAAATACCTGAAAATTGGGAAATGTTTGAGACAAATGCAGGAGATATCATGCTCATGGCTCCGTGGGGTTGGAATTATGAACCAAATGAAGTCCTCACTGGTAACGAACATCCTTACTTTGATGTTATAGACAATGACGGCAATTCCCATCATATCAAATTGCAGTATAAAAAGATTTAAACTATTGACGGCCCCGGCGAAGAACCGGGGCCTTACAGCTTTTTATGTATTTTATCTTTTAACAGCAGGACAAATCTCATGATTAGGATCGTACCATAATACATTAAAAACACCATTTTCCAGAATACCATAAATTCGCAATGTCACTGTAAATCTCAACGAAAAAACCTGGTCAATATCTAAATGTAATTCTTCAATTCGTCTCTGGGCGTCCTTACAAAGAATAGCTATATCTTCAAAATGGCTATTCGTACCATTCCTCCGTCCACCCGACGCAGATTGTATTTCTGCCCATGTCTGTCCTTCAAAGGAGATTAACTTATCTAATATTTCTTCATTAAAGTTCTTGCAGTTCTTTATTGACCATTTTTCATGATTAACATCACAACGTTGAAAAGCCCAGATAGGATGCTTTTTTAAGTATCCCTCTGGGTTTTCAACAACTTTAGGCATTTTAGAACTCTTTGCACTTTCCGCTTGCTTAACTATCTTTTTCTTACCCATTATTGCAGGCCTCCGTAATATTGCATCATACTTTCTTTGCTAATTACATTACTACATGCCTGCCCAGCTCGTACTCCAACCCTAGCTGATTTCCAAGGTGCTTCCTTATGCGTAAGCTCACTCAACCATTGCGGCTCTTTATCTCCATAATAGTCCAAAACTGCGTTCATTGTTTCTATCTCATCCATAGTAAACTCACAATCTGGAATATCATCAAATAACGTTTCATCAATTACAAACTTGCCTTTATGCTTATGAAAAAGTTCTGGGCAAACAGGTCCGTTAGCCCACGCTTGAAAGTCCTCATGAAATAATGGCTTTTCATCCCATCCCAATGACCACGCTTGGCAATAATACACTTCTTTTTCAAGTTTCATGGTAGTAATGGGTCCAAGTCTTTTTAAAACATATTTTGCAACATCAAATACATTCGCCATAGCTTTTCCCCTCCCGTATACATAATTGTATGATAAATAAACAAATTGTTATCCACTTCCATTTAACGTTACTTATCATTACTTTGTTCACCTTTAGTATACTACGGATTTGTTAAAAATCAATCATTTTTAAAATATTTCATCAGCATTTCATGATTATTTTATGCATATTTTGATTAAATGATACTACAATACTGTATTATTGAAGTATAACCAATTTTTTTTTAATTATAAAAGACCCCGGATGGGAGAACCGGGGCCTTACAGCGTTTTACAGTTGCCCTCTGTGCGTTGATAGTTACAGTAGTGCTCCTGTTTTATCAGTATAGCACATCTTACCAGACTTGTCCACGTATCAGGCCGCCAGCATTTTTAGATTCTGGTTCAGCACGAACTCCTTGATCTGGTCATATCCCCACCCACAGTTCACCAAACCACTCACGATCATTTCAACTGATTGTACAGCCTTCAGTTCTTCCTCACTAAAATAATCCCGGAGATTCTCCTTTTTGGATATGCCATATTCTTCACGGAGATGTTTTGCATCTTTTCCGAATACCGCCTTATATACGATATTCGTATATGTGGAATAAGCATGCCCGTGCATCCGTTCATTTTCCTGTGACTGCTGTAGGGCATTCGTCAGAGCCTGCCTGACAGCAATGCCTTTCTCACGCTCTTTCAACTTGCCAATCAGAGCCTTTTCCATTGCGTTAAACTGCTTGATATAGGATAGCTTGAACTTCATGGCCTTTTCTCCGTTATACCCCATAACCAGAATAGTAAACCCGTCTCTAGTCATATAGTACATGGGATTAATTTTGCCATTTGACGCTTTGTATGTCGTCTCATAGAATAGGGCTGAAAATTCAGCTGTACTGATATCGGCCATAATATTTCTGATATCAGCCAGAACATTTTTATGTTCCTTCCCAAACGTCTCCGCAATATCAAGGCTGGTTACAACTGTTACTTCTTCCTTATTCATTTTCTTGATCTCTACTAACATAAAATCATCCTTTCGTTTTATTTTGTAGTAATAAAATAGGACGCAGCTTTATGCCACGCCCTTTCTTGTCATCTAAGTGCTCCGCAACCTATTATTATGCAACCAAACTCATAAATGTATTGCGTCCTGCGATACCATCCACAGTAAGGCCGTGGTCTTTCTGGTACTGCCGCACCGCTGCTTCCAGTCCGCTGCCGAAGCTGCCAGGGCACTCAACGCCCTGCGGGTTGTAGCCTTTAAGCATGAGCAGGATCTCGAGTGCTGTCACCATGTACTGACACTCTCCCTTGCATACATAGTGACTGCCTAACGCCCGCTCTGATGCGGGACCCCAGATACCGTCCACGACCAACCCAGCACGGTAATCCTGGTTAATACCTGTCTGCAACACCATGACTGCGCCTTTACGGGTTTTCGGCCCGTCATATCCGTCAACCAGGATGGCAGCGCCAGTGAAGTTATTACAGTGGATCTGGCCGTCTCTGATTACAGCATTACCGCCAGATGTTGCCGGCTTACTGGTATCCGGTTTTGGCACTGGCTTTCTTCCGCCCGAAAAGTCTCGGTAACAATGGTTGACATCCACCTTACCGCCGTTACCGGTCAGTCCCGGCACGCTGCCAGAGCTGCTGTACTGCCAGATGTCCACGTCAGGGACATCCGGAGCCTTAGAGCTGTATTTTGCCACCCACTTGGTGTATTTGTCCAGGGCGCTGCCGATGATGGTCTTGTACCAATTTTCATTGGCATAAATACCGACATGGTAACCGGCAGCCTCCACGATATCAGCAAAGATTTTCGCCCCTCTGACAGCGTGTCTACGGGTACCGTCTTTCTCCTCTTCCAAATCCAGATATACCGGATATGACAGCTTGTACCCCTTAATGAGCCGCAACACATGCGCAGCCTCACTCCTGCTCTTTGCATCCGTATCTGCATAACTGTACAGATATACGCCAAATGGGATGCCCAGTCTTGTGCATTCATCGGCATTTCGTTTCCAGTATTTATCATCCTGGTTAGTCTGGTCCATACCGTACCCACAACGTATGATTACTCCATCAATGTGTTTTCTGGCCTCTTCCCAGTCAATCCTTCCATTATGTTCTGATACATCAATAATTTTTAAAGCCATGATAGCTCCTTTCTCCGGTATTGTGCCGGCGCAAATCAATCTGATAAAATAGGTACTCCATAATCAACACAACACTGATGCTCTATTCTGCATCCTCTTGCGTTTTTCCACCCTGGTGCAAATACCGCCGCATCAGCCTGGCTTAATGCCTCTATGCTCTTTGCAAGACACGTCAGCGCACCCCATTCTGGGTTATCAAAAAATGTATCCAGCTCCTCTGCGTGTTCATACTGTTCTTTTACGACAGCCATCAATTCTGCTCTTTCCGCTTGGATTTCTTCGTCGCTTCGCCCTCTCATGGGCTGTGAAATAAATGTCTTCATAATCAAATCCTTCCTGCCGGTTGCGCCGGCGCAAATTAAAAGAGAGCGATTTTACTCGCCCTCTGAATCCTTGTCCCTTAACTGTAGTAATACCTCTTTTAATTTATCTGGTACCGGTGTAAACTCCGCCGCATTTTCCAACAGGCTTAATGCCTCATTGGCAATATAAAACATGATCACAACCTCCCGGAGCGGCACCTTGCCTCCCATAAGCCCCTGGATCGCATAGGACACGGCAATCACAATAAACATGACTATCTTTTTGAGCAGCCCTTTAAAGCCAATCTCAGATGACAACTGCTTGTTGTAGACGGCCTTGATCCAGCCAGTTATGTAGTCCAATACTGCCAGACATACAATTGTCTTCAGCAGCGCGTCCCATCCACCCAGCCAGTAGGCCAGGAACCCTCCAATAACACCACCAATAACACTAATCCAGTTAAATAATTTCTCCATTCTCTTCATTTCCTCATCTCTTTCTATATTTTTGCAGTAATATAAGACCATCTCCGGTCCTGCTCTTATCTCTGCCATATGCGGTTACTCTACCGGGTCAACCGGCGGGGCAACCGGCGGGTCAATCGGCGGGTCAACCGGCGGGGCAACCGGCGGGTCTACTGGGTCTGGGGTAGGCTCTGGTTCAACCGGTTCCAGCACTAGGGTTTTGCTTGGTTTGACAGGCCACTTAATCTCAAATGGGAAGCCATCCTGCTCTGGTATATCTCTTAATGCCTCCCGGTATCGCGTCCATTCACCATTTAAGGCTTGCCCCAGTGTGGTTAAAAAATCTAACCATACAGTAAATGTCTTTCCGGCTGGCACCTGTAAGCCCAGTCTGTCAAGCACAACTTCTTTGTCGCTCTCTGCCAACATTTTGTCTCTGATTTTCCTTGCTGTTTCCGCCGCCGCTTCCACATCTTTTTCGCTAACTGCTGTTTCATAAGCTGTCTGTTGTACATCGGACTGCTCTGCCTTTGTGGTTTCATATAATTTCTGCATTTTCGCCAATCTTTCACTTTCTGTCACCATTATTCCCATATCTTTCCTCCTATCTTATTTTGATAATTAGTAGATTGCACAAGCCACCGCCGCACCGAGGGAACTGTGCGCATAGTCGCTGCCCACAGAACCGTCAGGGCGCACAAGGCGCACAGAGTAAGTGACCCAGGGGTTCGGAGACCGCAACCACCAGAACCTAGCAGCTCCGCTGCTATTGTATTTGATTCTGTCAGCGGCCAGTGCTCCGCTGTAATATGGGTACTGTGTTCCGTCTGCCACATTGTTCTCCATGCCTCCGAACACCTCTGAGTATGATGCCAGCCAGAATCTGTCCTGTGTTTCATAGGAACTGTTCAACTCATCCGCCTCCTCGTGGATGCCGTTGGACTTCGTTATGTGCGAACAGATTCCAACCACTTCCAGGAAGTCTGCCGGCAGTCCAGCCATAAATCCAGCTATTGAAGCGTTCCACGTTGGCGGCCTATCATATTTTGTCTGCGGTGTCCAAAATGTTCCTACTGCCTTATCGCTGTTCAGCATCTGTCTCAGTGCTGACTCCTTCCAGTTACTGGAACCGTACCGGATGCGGTGCGTGTGGTTGAGTGCTCCTTTTCCGTCTGCGGTTCCTAGAGCCGTTCCCCCGGTGCCCTCTGTGACCGTCACCGTCTCCAGAGCTGTAGTGCTTACTTGCGTCTCATATGTACTTATCTTTGTGGCTGTTGACTGCGTATTATACGACCACGGAAACATAACCACCCCGCCCGCAGGCACGGCTTTTGTAAGCGTAAACTGTAGCGTCTTACCACCTCCATAACTGGTATCGTATCCTGCCAGTAGCGTAAAATGATAGGTTCCTGCCGCCATCGTTGTTTCTGCTTTATAAAGTGCCTCTGTATTATCAAACTGGATTGAGTTGATGACACAATCATGGCTCAGTAGAGTCATACTGTGTTCCATCCTACCATTTGGGTCCTTGTCATAATCGTGGGTTACTACATCCCAGATTATCTCTCCGTATGTTTCATGCTGCACCCTCAATTGCGACCCGACAGGAAATGCTTTTTTCCCAAATCCACTCCGAACTATGCGCTGTACAGATGCCCACGTACTTACTTCCGGTGTCTGCCCCGTGACCGATATAGCAATGAGATTGAGCGCCTGAGCTATCTCCTGCATGGTCGATTCGCGGGGAATGTTAATTGTACTCATAGTATCTACCTCCTTCTTAATAATTAATGTCCAGTCCCATATCATTGGGATTTATAGAGAGCCTTAACCCTCCTAATGTCTCCCGGATGTATGTCTCTGTGTCCACGGTGTACTCCAGGGAGATAACAGGCTGTAGCGGGTCATCTGTCCAGATGTGGGTGGTACCGGCATAACTGCACAGGGCATTCATGGCGGATTGCTCCTGGGGAGTGAGGGGCGTCCATGTCTCTGTGTCTTTGCCTATGTCGTATAAGCATCCCCACACGCCATCCCTGCATGTAAGCTTGTCCCACTGTGTAAGCGGACGGTCTGAGGTTACGGTGGCTGTGCGGCCTTTGTAGGGTTCCCAGCCGGTGTCTTTGTCTCCCAGTATTACACGGGGATAATAGACTTTATTTGTCAGCACCGTTCCTGAGTCTATTTGGGCATGGCGTACTCCTGTGACCTTAAAACCTTCGGGATATTTTTCCGGGTCAACAAAAAATTTATATTGTGCCGGATATTCTGTGCCCATAAACAATACTATATCTGATATATAGTATGTTTTACCGGCTTGGAGCACCATTAATACATTATCGCCTGTAATATCTGCTGTATACTTGCCTAACAACCATACAGCGACTGGCGCACCTGTACCAGTGCCATTACTGGTTAATGTACCATCTGGGTTTACGACTGTAGTTATTCCCGCAGCGGTACCGCCTTTTGCTCCGGTCATATCAAGCAGGTTGTTTTTACACGATGTCACCTTCACCTCATACTTACCGGTCTTCGGGTTCAGTACCCCTACATTTTTCAGCGGCGCTTCTGCTTCCGGCTCCAGAACCCCATCCTGCACCGTCATCCCCTGCACATCCAGCTTGCGGTATCCTTTGCCCTCCGCCGCATCCTCCAGGGTAAGAAAGCTCCCCGCCGCCTCCCGTATGATTGCGCTTGCCGTGGTACGCTGGAGCTGTGCGGTGTTATCCCGGTTAGTATGTATCTGAGTGCGGTCTGCGGTTATCTCTGCCGCGGCTGTCTGGACATTTTTTACCTGGGTGGTACCCTCCGCCTGGATGCGGGATACCTGGGTGTCTCCGGTGGTGTTTACACGCTGGGTCTGGGTATTGCCTGCACTGTTTACTCTGTTGGTCTGTGATTGCCCCAGATTTCCGATATCCGCAAGCGCCTGCTGAACCGTCAAGTCAAAGTCACTTACCATCTTCCTCATTTCAGCAATGTCTTCATCTGTTGCTATCAGTTTGATTTTATTTGGTCCATGACAGTACCGCATCAAACCTGTATCCGTTGAGATAGCCAGCTCACCGACACTCATTCTTTCAGGGATAAAGTCTTTTTCAAGACCGATTCGCATTGTGATTGCCATTTTACTGTGCCCCCTTCCATTCTTGAAAACTACCGCCGTTTATATCAAATTCACTTTCGTAAATGATTTTGCTTCCGGAAAACAGACGGATTTTATTTCCCGTTATAGCCACACCATCGGCCTTACTGTCAAGCTTCGTTATGACTTGTTCATATACGCCTGGAGTTGGTACCTGCATTTCATTACCATCACCATATCCGGATATATTAATCTCCATTGGTGCCTCATTTGCGGTCACCAACGCCCCGCAGAACACTGACACGTAACCAATGCCTTTTCCATTTAAAAACTCCCAGGGTACATAGCATTCGTCATTGTCAAGGATTGCCAGTGTTTTAGTGGTGCCGCGCCTAAAAATAGCTGTCTTTATCCCTCGCCACTCTTCTGTCACAAATGTAAAGTGCGCCCGGAGATAATCATGGCTGTTTGCTACTACCGTAAATTTATCCGTTCTGCTTATCTTCTGGTTCTCCACACGAAATGTTATTATTGGTTCCGTCTTTCACCACCTCATTTCCCAACAATCCATTTGCTTCCATGTATTTAATCGCATAGTCCTTGTTGTTGTTTTTCAGTAACTTATTCTCGACACTGTCTAATATATAAGGCAGCAATTCCATTGGGACATTATTATTCTTCATAAGAGCAATAGCGTGGTTAAGGATTTCATTCTGGATGACATCCATCATCATTCCTACAGGCACGACTACTGGCGTCTTTTTCAGTTCTTTCTCTCCCATCAAATATTCTCCTCTATAATTATGTTTTCTGGTTTCACGTCCTCAAACGTTGGCGGCTCCGCCCTTTTTACGGCCTCATTTCTCTCCTCCTCGGTAAAATTATAAAGGGATCGAATATCTTCTACCATGTCCATACTCCTTAAACTCATGCGTTTGTCCGGAACGACTGCGGAACGCAACTCCTGTATTGCTTTAACTAAATACGGGATGAGTCCGATATAGTTTACACTAAGCAGACCCTGCTCATCCTCGCGGACCAGTTCTGGTAAAACTTGCTGGAGCTGTTGAGCTATGATACCGGCATTTACGTGCCGATTGTCGGCCAGCCAGTCAAAAGATTTAATCTTAATACTGTTAATTGCATTTAATGCACTTGCCGCATCTGTGATATTATCTTTCAGCCTCGCATCAGATTGGTTATAAATGCTATGTCTGTTCATATCTAAATCGGCATAACAGTCAATCTCTGATGGCCTTGCCGTGAAATATGATGTATTACTACTGGAAGGTACAATCGAAAACTCATCTGTTTTAAATCCTGACGCATCGGTCCAGGATTTTAGGATTCCTCCTGTATTTAATAAAACATCGTTCCCTTTTGTATCAAGTTTTGCCCCTAAATACAAATTACCCGCTGTATAACCCGAATAATTTTTATGCATATACATAAATTTTATGGCGTAAGAGGTATCAGTGCTTTTGTTTTTGGCTGCCCACCCCACATATGACCCTTCAGCCTCCAGATCAAACACAAGGCCGGAGTATTGATCCCCATTTATAAACCTGTTCGCGCCTATATTTCCAATTTCTACATCCTGAAATGACACCCGCATCTTTCCACCTTTAACACTGGCTGTAGATGTATCGGTTTTTGTAGTAAAAGAGCCTTTTTTAATTACAACTCCATCACTTCCCCAGTGTCCTATTTCCTGATCCGATTCATCTCTTACCTGTAAGAGCCCGTTAGTGTCATTCAGCCCTCCAAGTACCAGTGTTCCACCTTTTGCATAGGTCATGTTTATATAAATCTTTCCATCCTTCAGGTATACCCCTTGATTCTCTCCATTATTTGTCAGAGTATCAAAGATTATCTCCTGTGTAAGATTTGATACATCAACCACTATAGACACTGTTTGCTGGTCTATTTCAGTCTGTGTACCGCCGGGGGCATATAAAACACACTTCACTGCAGTAGCGGTCTCTGTAGGCACATATTCCTTGCTGATTTCATCTATTTCAGATGTATATTTGGCTTCCCAGATATCGCCATCTATGCTTTCGGAAATTATGAATCTACCATAATACGGAGTTCTCTCTGAGCTATCGCCGTCCCGGTAATATGCGTTGAAAATAACGGATGTAGGCGATATGCGTCCGTTCTGGCCTCTTTTGACGATCACAGTAGATGCGTCAATAAAATATGTTCTTCCGGCAACACCCTGTTCTCCTTTATCGCCCTTATCGCCTTTTATCAGAGACCACACATAATCTGCTGGATTATTGCTTTCTACTTCTGTGACTTTGTTGTATGCAAGCCCGATATAGGATTTCCCTGATGGGTCATCTGACATATTTGTGCCAGATGCAGAGGTTGCATATTTTACCCATGTATATAACTGCTTTCCATCCGCACCATTTTGCCCTGCGACTCCGGTATCACCTTTTTCACCTTTTATTTTCGACCATGTGTAGTCAGAGTAATTGCTGCTTTCTGTTGCAGTCTCTTTGTTATAAGCAAGACCAATATATGCTTTATCTGCCGGGTCATCACTCATGCCGCTTGTTGGGGTGTCTGCGTATTTCAGCCATGTGTAATACTGTTTTCCATCTGCTCCTTTCAGGCCCTGAATACCCTGGGGGCCTTGTATTTTAGTCCATACATAATCAGAAAACACCGTACTATCAGCCTGGACGAAATCTACATACTGCCCTATCCATTTGCCTGGCGTTTCTCCATTATCGGCAGTAAACGTGCTTCCGTCGTCAGAATACTTCATATGGAGGTATGAAGTCTTTCCGTCTATACCATTTTTACCTGGAATACCGTTTGTCCCGTCTTTTCCATCGACGCCTTCTATCTTCACCCAGTCATATACCAGCGGATCCCTGGAATCTGTTTCTGAAAAATCAACGTAGGTTCCGATATAGGCATCCGGTTCCTTTGTCATCTGGGATGCTGTAGGATTATCAACAGGGGCATACATCACATGAAAATAACTTGTTCTCCCGTCGGCACCGTCCCCTCCATCTCTACCCGGGATTCCCTGGATGCCTTGCTCCCCTCGCTCTCCTTGCTTATTCTTGGAGATACTGAAGCGTTTGGTTGCGGTGATTTCCATGTATCTAACCGTAAAATCGACATATCCGGTATCTGTTGTCATGTTTGTTACGGTGTATTTTCGGGCGGCAGCATTCCACGTGCCCGTAATACCGGCACTCTTTGACACAGTGATAGGGACATCAGCGGATATATCCGTCTGTCCCCATAACACATATACAGTAGTATCACAACCGGCATAATTACCAACCCCGCCTTCGTAATTCGTGGGAACCGTGTGGGAATCATTTTCAAGCTGAATATTTAGAGCCCTCATTTTTTCTGCTTCCTGCAGGGCTTTGTTCGCCGTATTATTTGCTTCCTCGATTGCCTCTGTTGCCGATACCGCGCCTATACGGATACAATCCCCAGATATTACAATCTCCTTTGTGTCCATATCTACCAAAAAGATTACATTCCCATCTTTATCCTTTACAGATATGCGGCCTGTATCAATCCATGAGGCATTTACTCCTATGGCGGTCAATATCCTTACGATCGTATCGCCATCAACCGTCATACCGCCATTCCAGTTCTTCCCTCCATCCGTAGACACACCCCAGGCTTCCGCATTCATCTTCCAAACAATACTGGAGTCCGCAAGATTTGGTCTGTCATGCATATAAAAGATTTTTCCACCAGATGCCGGTGTATCTATCGTTGTATACAGCCCGGAAGAGGCAGCAAGCTTCTTGCTTAATTCCTCCAAGGCCTTCTCTCGTTCTGTCCTCTCCTTGCGGATCTGTTTCCTTAATTCTACATATGCCTGTGTTGCCGCGGAATATCTTGTGGCTTTATTCCTGGCCGGGGTCTGCGCGTCGCAAGTCACTGTCTGATAATTTCCGGAAGAGAATACTGTGTTCGTTACCAAAAACTTATATGTTTTACATTTTCGGTCGGTGAAGAAACCCACGTCACCAGCTTCAATAATTGGATCACTCAGGCAGGAAAAAGAAAGAGGCCTGAAGCGCAGCCCGATCAATCGACTTCCTAAATACGCTGCAACCTCCTGGTCTCTACCCGGAGGTATAAACCTGTTTTCTTCTATTGATAGCACATATCCTTCTGTTCCCGTTAGATATGGTACAACCTCATCCTTATTGACATCCGGCGAATACTCCTTCACCAGAATACCTGTTATTACAACATCATCAGTGGATATCTCAGGGCTTGTGTATGATATGAAATGATGGATGGATAATAAATCCTTGAACGTCCCTCCGCTGTGTACGTCGCCTTCACTCCACGGCGCATAGGTCCCGCCATCCGCGTTATCACCTGTCTGGTACTTTGGAGTTCCATTATCATATACGCCGCCGTTCAGTTCGTCTTCCAGAACCCCTGTCTGGAACCATTTGAGTTCCAGTTTTCCTTCAGCGTTGCACCGAGCAAAGCAGCACGCGATCTGCGCGCACCAGTTAAGTACCTGCCGGAAAGTCAGGGCTTCGTCTGACGGCCTTTCCTGGACAATGTACGTGTGGTTTGGAAATTCAAAGGTATTCAGGCCTACACCGCATTCAGTACACGCGTCCCGGACTATGGCCCCAATCGTAGCTGGATACACTAATTTACTTTCTTTGTACGATTTATCAAACTTTGCCATGTTATCCAGGCATTCAAGTGTAATCAAAGAACCGTTATACGATGTTTCGTCTACAGTATATTCTCCCTTTTTCACATACTCTTCTGTTCCATCCGGCAGTTCGAGTCCAACGCGAACATTTGTTATCACGGCGTCAGTAAAGTCATACTCTGTATATTCATCGTATATATCGCTCAAAGTAAATGTTAACTTATTTGAGACAACTGCTCCAATATCAAATTTACCAGGATTAGAAACGGCATCCTCTATTTTAAAACTATCCGACCATAGTTTTGTATTATCAATATCTAGTTCTGTATTATCAGATAGAACAATTTTGCAACTCAATATATAATTTCTATTATCTTTATTGAGCTCTTTGATAAAATCCACTGATACCTTTTGCATTTGGTTACCTCTCTATCACATCAAAACTTAACGTAGAATATCTTTCCCTTCCTTTTGCCCACCACTTGACATCTGCTTCCATATCTCCTGTATAAAATGTCTTTGTTATATCGCCTCCATCAAGGGGGTCCCAATATGTGACGTTCACATATTCGGGGTCAAATGCTACGAGTATCTCGTGTATCTCTCTCTTCGTCAAGCAAGTCCAGGTAAGAGACAGCGCTCTTTTCTTTGCCACTCTGTTTTTATGCATAATAGCGTCGTCTGTTCTACCTGCTTGGCTTGAACTCACATCTTGTTTCTTCCATTTAAAACCGGAAGGGCATTTGAATGCCCGTCCGTCAACTAAAATCAGTTCATCCATACGCCACTCCTATACTGTTTCAAGTACCATAAATCTTCCATTATATTTCTCTTCACCTTTTTTTAGTGAACGATATAGAGTTTCTTCCCCGCATTTCATTGTGAATTCAATATATACAGGGTTTTCATTGTTAGATTTCCCCAAATATCCAGATGCATTGAAAGCATCCATTACAGCCCTAAACACTCCCGATTCAATACCCTCAACAATCTGATTATTGTTTGCTACGGCTGTATGGTTACCCATCTTTCCAACAAGCTCAGGCCCGTTCTCTCTCGCTATGAACATCTCACCCATGCCTGGGAATCCACCCTTTTCATACCAGCTAATACCAAAACTTGGTGTTGAAAAACTTGTATTTCCAATATAGTGCCTGTTCCATGATGTCTTAATATGAGGTAACGGAATATCTATAGACAAGAATCCATCCGCAAAAGATGAAATGGCGTCTCTACCTATACTGAATAAGTTCCCAATACCGGATGCAATCATATTAGGAATTGTGGATACAGAGCGCTGCAACGTATTTTTCTTTGATTCAAAACCACCTTTAATACCTGAAACGATATCAGATCCCTTACTCTTTACCTTTGAGGATACGTTGCCAATCGCTGAGAATACGTTTTCTTTCAGACTTGATACCTTCTGGAGCAGTCCGCTCTGCTTGCTGTTCTCATATCCGTTTTTAACACCCTCTATGATGTCCTTACCTTTGTTCGTGACAGCGGATTTGATATTACCAATTTTGGTATTCACATATCCGCCAATCTTTGATACTGCATTACCGAGTGACATATCCTTGACAGATTCCCACCCGTTCCTAATACCCTCTATTGCTGCAGAACCCTTCTCTTTGACCCATGCCTTAGCATCTCCTGCTTTGTCTTTCACATACTTGCCAACAGCACTCACTGTCTTACCAAGCTTTGATTCCTTCACAGACTCCCAACCATTCTTTAATCCCTCGATTGCGTCTTTACCTTTCTGCTTCAGCCACTCTTTCGCATTGCCAAGAGCTTCCTTAATCTTGCCTGGAAGGTCCTTAAACCATGCTATAACGCTCGTAACGCTGTCCACAAGACCGCCGAGCATACCTGCCATCAATTGTGACCCGATATCTGCAAACACTGTACTCGGGCTATGAATACCGAAAAACTCCTTTACCTTGTTGACGATAGGGTCAACCAAATTTTCCTTCAGCCACTCGCCTATCTCCTTCACTCCACTCAGTATACCTTCCAGGAGTCCCTGTACAATCGCTAACCCTAACTCGCCGATCTTCTTGAGTATGTCTCCCCAGTCTGTCTTTGTAAAGAAGTCCAAAACAGCCTTTATAATCGTCTTTCCGAGCTCCTTCCAGTCAATACCCTGCACGAGCCCGATTAGGAAGTCTAAAATGCCCTTTACGGCATCTGAGAGGGTCTTCCATACGTCCTCCCACTTGATTCCAGTGATTGCATTGCTTACACCTGTTGCGATCTCTTTACCGAGTGTCTTCCAATCGAATGTTTTGATGAACTTCTTGAGCATTGACAGTGCAGAGTTTACAACCTCAGCCAAGCCATCCCCGATGGATGGTAGGTCTATCTCCTTCACTGCTGTATTCAGTCCATTAGCCAGGTCTTTTGCAAGCTTATTCCATTTAGTCTTCTTAACTGTCTCTCTTATCATGGACACAACACCTGCTACTGCTCTACCCAGTGATGTACCAGCTTTCTTGAAGTCTGCGGCTTTGATAGCCCCATTCAGCATATCACCTATGGACTGACCTAGCTCTTTCCACTTGAACTCCGTTACTGCTGTGTAGAAGAACTCAAGCTTCGCATTGAAGTACTCTGTGATGGTCTTACCTATCTTCTCCCACTCTGCGTTAGCAATGAAGTTGTTGAGTGCATCTATCAATCCGGATGCCACGTTGTGTACCGTCTCTTTGATAAGGTCCCAATCAAGCTTATTAATTGCACCGTTTATACCATTGCTTACAGCGATACCAAGAGATCCCCAGTGGAAGTTTTTAGCGAATGTGTTTGCCGCTTCAAATACTGTGTTCACACCTTTTGATAGTGTGGCACCTACCAGCTTCCAATCTACTGCCTCTATAAAGCCGTTTAAGAACGTTGCAACGCTTTTGGCGACCTTATTCAGTGTGTTCCTTATATTGTCCCACGGTATGCTTTCTAATGCCTTATTGAGCTTGTTACCAACGATTTGGCCTATCTCTGTGAAGTCTGCGTTACGCCATGCCTCTTTAACTTTATTAGCAAAATCACTAATACTATTAAGGATAGGGACTTCCTCGAACATATCAGCGGGTGTAAGCCCTGCCGGATTCTCTGCCTCCGTATCATTTGAACCTGACTGGTCATCGAGCTTATTAATCTGATCAAATCCAAGTAGTGTCTTTTGTAGCTTCTGGTTCTCTTTGTTTGCCTTCTTAGCCTGCTCTGCATTATTATTCAGACTTGCTGCATAGTCCTGATTTACTTTCTTGGCTGCAGTGAATGTTTTCTGTCCCGTAAGTGATGCGAATAACATGCCAAGTGCTGACACAGCCTGTGTAACTTTCTGGATCATGGTATTCAATAGTGGCGCTACTGCGTTAAGTATTGGTGCAAATGCTGTAGCCAGAGCGTTCTTAAGCTGTGTTAAAGAGGACATCAACATAGAAAGGCTTGCATTCGTTGTGCCACTATACTGCGCGAGGTTCTGCATCCCCTCTTTAGCGCCATCCAGAGCGCCTCTGATCAGAAATGAAGCAAACATAAACCTTGCCGTCATTCCCAATGTCCTGAATATACCGCCCATACGGCTACCGGTATTACTGGTACGTTTCATTGAGTTATTTAATCGATTAATGCCCGGGATACCTGTCGCAAACTTCTGTATGAGAGCTGAAAACGCACCACCTGCCTTCTTAATCACAGGTGTTATCTTAGAAAATGTCGACCGTAAGCCTCCCATAATCTTCTTGATCCCGCCCCAGCCTTTGGAACCTATTGTTTTGAATAGGTTGCCAAACTGTTTTGGAATGGTCACTGGCCTCTGCACATCGGAACCGTTCTTAGCCATGTTATCACGCTTCTTGTTGTATCTTGACAGAGCTTCTTCTGCATTTTTTATATCATATTCCAATGCCTTCCAGGTCCGGCTCTCCTTGTCTGTGCCCAATTCTTCCAACCTGTCCCTTTTCTCATAGTAAGAGTCAAGCTTGGCATTTGTCTTCTCTATATCGCTTTCTACTGCCTTGAAGTCATCTGACTTGACTTTTATACCAGAACTTAATTGGAAGTCCTTCATTTTGCCTTTAAATCCCCCCGTAGCCGTTGATATAGCTTTCTTGATTCCGTTCTGCAACTCCTGTATCTTCTTCATAGCTCCGGAGTTGCTTATTCCCGCAAGAGGGTTCTTGAACTTCTTAAGGTCCTGATCTATCGAACTAGCAGTTTGATTTGTAGCGGTTTTGGCATCTTTCAATGACTTCTTATATGGCTCTGCATTGCCTTCTATTTGGACTTTCAACGTTTCTAACGTATCTCCCACACATTCACCTCCTCCCTTAAATAAATAGGAGGCAGGGGTTATGTTCCCTGCCTCCTACGTTTGTTAAATGCTTCTACATAAAGCCTACGTTTCTCTTTATAATCTTCAAACGCCTTTTGTTCCTTCTGCTTTTCATACTTAATCTTATCTTCTGCGAACAGTTCGTCGTAGTAATCCCACGGGTGTGGTGTGTCTTGCTCTTTTTTACCAAACATATATCTGGCTTCAACCTCGGCAATGATGAAGTCATGAGTCACCTGCCATTTAATATCGCGGCTCTTCTTTCTAAAGTAACTTTCTATAATGTCAGATATCTCATTTGGCGAATAACCCCAAAACTCTTCGGGTGATATATCACAGTCAAGAGCTTGTTCATACAGTTCCTGCAAGTCATATGTTTTTGTTAAAGCAATTCGTCCATATTTTCCAGGCTCTCCATCATTGACTCCGCCTGTTGCTGCGTAAAAAAACCGGATACTGCCAGTGTAGGCATTAGTACATTGGTGTAAAATTCCATTTGGTTACCGCCTTCTTCGACCCAGCGATCATACATAGCTTTGATGTCATTGTAGCTGATGCCATGCTCCCAGGGATATATTGCTGCCTGAATGACAGTCAGCATAGTTGATAAAGGCGGGATTCCATCTACAGCAACCAGATTAAGGATATTCTGTCGATATTTATTCTCTAACTTCTCAATCATGCCTGTTATTAGTTTCAGTTTGTATTCTCTGTTTCCTACTTTCCAGTAATGAAAGGGCCGTCTCTTGGGCTTTTTCTCCACCAGAGCTGTAATTTTCCCTTCCTGCTCTTCGTCTCTGATTTCCTGATTTACTTCTTCATCAAGTCCGCCTAAATTTACCATGTTCTTTTATCCTCCTTATGCTTACAGTGCTGCAGTGGGGTCCGTGTAATTTAAATCGCTCTGTACTATCATTGTTAGGTCAAATTCAATGGCACCGTTTACTCCACCACCTGTACGTTTTACCGTTACTTGGGCATCATACTCTATTGTAGTACCGTCTATTGCTTTATCCTGGAACGTTAAGACTTCCATAGATTCCTGAGCTTTTCGCATCACCCTGTACGGGGAATCCTCCTTAGTGTTATCATATCTGAATTTATATGTCATTTCCGGAAGATCACCAATACCCATTTCATATTTTTTATGCGGATCAGTCAGACAGGTATTATCAACCTTCTCCGGCTCTACACCAACTTCCGGGATTTCCTTTAGACCTGGAAGATCTGTAAAAGTAGAACCATCCTTTTTCTTGTAACCAAGTTTTGCACCATTCGCTAACATGTGCCACTCTCCTTTCTTAGGGCCAATAGACATAATCATTCGTCATGTCAATAATTGCCTCATATCTCATCATTTTATGTTTCAGTCCGGACGGGTCCGGTACATCTTGGCAAGATGTCCTCACAAGCCCCAGAGCTGACAACTTTTCATCTACGCTCAGTGATGCTTCTGAAGTAGAGCGATTATGCCAGATATCCACCCGATACCGTACATACGACTTTGTCTCACCCTCATCGGTATGCTCATGCACCTTGTTTTCTTCCTCTACATACTGTAAGGCAGGAAGCTCTGCCCAGTCCTTTGGGTACTGGTCAGTAACATTCCCCGTCACAGCCCTTAAGGCCTTAAACACCTGGTCCTTCACATTCTTCATAACTGCTTTTTTATCTCCTTTCTGACTATCTCGACAATGTTGTCCTCATTGTCTTTTAAAGCCGGGTACAAATACGGTTGTGCTGCCTGGCCAGTGCACTGATAAAAACGGCCTTGTGGCGTATCAATATGAAAAAAATGATAATGCTCCGCAACCTCCCGGTCAATCTGGCTCTCATGTATCCACCAGGGGGACTGTGTATAAGCAACTGTAACATCCGGGGATATGCCCTCATGATCAGCTTGTCCTTTCGGACCGGTTCCCAGCTCCACAAAAGTACCATGCTCAGCAGCCGGCCAACAGGTACCACGGACAGTATCTCCCTCCTCAGTAACCTCCGTCAGGATTTTGCTACGTAATTCTCCATCAAATACTGGGCAGTTTGCTTTGGCCTCCTCCTGCACAAAGCTTATCCCCTTGCTTATGCCATTTTTAAGCTCCACCTTTGACAGTCGGTCAAAATGTTTATTGAGATTGTTTGTACCCAAGATCATCTCTTTTCCACCTCCAGTGTCAGGTGAGTGTATGGATAGATCGCAACTATTTGGTAATCCGGATCCTGATCTGCGGCAGCATAGATACAAATTCCATCACCGGCCGCGATTCCCGGACCGTCTCTCATTTGGTAAGTAACCTTGCCGTTTATCCCTGGCACCTCATAATACGCACCATTCAGTCGCAAATTACGGATATTAGGCAGGCGGTTCCCGTACATCTCTGTCTGCAGTTTTCCGCCTCCTGTCCACATCTCTGCAGTAATAGGCGTTGCAGGACCGTACTCTATGTAACTTCCTCCTTCAGCATCTTTTTGAGGGACAGCTTTCTTGATTTGGTATGCGCCCAGCCTGCTACGTTTTAGCCTCATGTGCCTTACCCCCTATTCTGACAAGCCGGTACCGGTCCATGAGATCATAGACCTGCTTTGGAGCATTATCAAAACTATACGTCTCTCCTGCACCGCTTCGTCCGCTCTCCCCTTCTGTGCCCATGCGATTAAGAGCGATCACTGCCAAATCCCTCACGGCCTTATCCAGGCCAGACACCAGTTTTGTGCGGTTGGTATAGGACAACACAAAAGCCTCTGCCTCCTCCAACAAAAGAAAGAGCAACTCTTCGTCGCTCTCCCCTGTCAGCTTTTTCAGTTTTTCAATTTCTGTCAATCAGACCACATCCTTAACCATTCGTAATCAGTTTAGCCATAGGAATTGATTTCGGATCAAACTTAATATCCCAATTCGCTTTAGCAAAAAGTTGTTCATCTGTAGGGGACTGTGTCCATCCGGAAGTAGGTACTTTGAAACTGAATCCGTTTGGATGCAGAGTTTCCCTCATTCTTGTGATAAGCTCATCCTGGCCTCCATTCTTCTTTGCATCCCTATTTACTTCTACAGGCACATCGACACGTCCTTTTGCGGTACGAATAACTCCTGTCCCAAACAGATATGTTGTGTACTGTTTCAGGTCTTTATTATCTCCTGTACCACCTACAGCCTCGCATGGAACACCGTCATCAATAATCGCGGTATACCCGTTTACAGATGCAATGTTCATAGGACGTTGAATACCATTCGCATCCGTATACTTCCAGAATTCAAGGAGCTGTTTATTTTCCAATGTCTTTGCTACATTGGAGTGCATGATGGCAAGACCGAACTGATCTTTATGGTCTCCACATGCCTGGGTCGCAAGGTCGTTTAAATCTGTCTCACGAATCTCACGTGCATTTGCAGTATCTGATCCCAGATTTAAAGTGTGAGCATCTGCCCATTTTTTAGCATACCCGCTTGCTCCTGTAATGTTAAATACCGCATTAGTAATTCCAATCATACGCATCTGGCGGCGTTTCTGCCAATATTTTGCAATAGTTGCAACAATATGGCCCATCGGGTCAGCGCCTGAAAGCTCAGCTGTAAAATTACGGGCAAAGAAACCTTTTGCGCGACCATACACAACGCCTGTCTGTGATCCACCAGCAATCTCTTCTACTGTAATATCGGTCTGCCCGTCATAGTTCTGATCATCTCCCTGTAAAGTGTCATAGAACGGAATTGTGTATATATTACCACTATTCTGAATCATTCCTGCAATAGTAGGGTCCTCCACTACCGCTCCTGATTCAATCATCGCTGTAAGATATGGGTCAGGGGCCTCGTTCCACATCTGTAAAAATAATTCATCATCAAAAGGAATTCCAAAAATTGTTCCTGCCATCTTCTATTTCTCCTTTTCTCAATTTCCAGCTAACTGTTTATATAATTCTGGATTTTCTGTTTTTAGTTTCAATCTGTCTGCATACCCCATATTGGCATACATTTCTTTTGTTACTTCGCCACCCACAGGTGCTTTCTTGGGAGGCGTGCCACCTTTAATTCTATCTTGTACGCCTGCTTCCACCGCTTCATTAAACGCTTTCTCCACCACTGCAATGGATTTATTGCAAGAATCCGCGTCTGTATAGTTCAGCACCTCAGCCAGACCTACCGGAAGTTTCTTTTCAACCAATGTATTCTTGGCTTCTGCCATTAGCTCTCTACGAGTTATAGCTGCTTCCTTTTCTGCCAGCTCCTTTTCCCGCTTCTGCTGCAGATAATCTGCTTTTTCCTCTTTGGTCATCTTGGCCAATTTCTCAGCTTCAGACAGTTTGTCATCTGTGAGTGCCTGCCACTTCTCCTGCGCCTTTTCTACTGCAGTATCAATGGCTTTCTGTACTCTACGGTCAAACTCTGCCTGATGACCGTTCTTCAATAGTTCATCAAATGAAGGAGGGTTATTTCCTTCACCCGAAGCTCCGCTTCCATTCCCGCCTTCGCCTTCGCCTCCGGCTCCGCCGCCATTGCCATCACCGGCCCCAGCGCCGTCTCCACCTGGTTCTGCAAAAAACTGCAGGTTCATAGGCAGCATACAATTTGCAAATCTAAAATACTTATTTCTCATCTTCTTATCCTTTCCGCCCCAGCCCATTCCCGTAGGCCCAGGCCATTGCTGTTAAGATTAGTTTTTGGCCATTCCGGGCACAAAAATAAGGCAGCTTCACCCCGCCGCCCAGAGGGAGATTCATGATCACCTCCTCCCTATCTTCCTTTGCCTTTCTTTCCGCCTTTTCCTTTGCAAGCCATGCTACT